>Ga0075433_10000177_pt1 | contig 35403 bp, 37 predicted proteins | sample RhiMethybrSRZTD2_FD_75299 | JGI IMG/M metagenome (GOLD analysis project Ga0075433, IMG submission 75299) | Populus rhizosphere microbial communities from Tennessee, USA - Rhizosphere MetaG P. TD hybrid SRZTD2 | ecosystem: Host-associated > Plants > Roots > Rhizosphere > Soil | place: USA... | reverse complement strand
CCGGACGCCAGCGCCACCTGCAGGGCCGCCTCGTCGACCACGGGCCCGCGGCAGGTGTTGATCAGGATCGCGCTGCGCTTCATGGTCGCGAACTCGCGGGCGCCCATCATGCCGCGGGTCTGGCTGGTGAGCGGCACGTGCAGGCTGACGACGTCCGAGGTGCGCAGCAGCTCGGGGAAGAGCACGAAGCGCACCTCCAGCGCGTCTTCCTGGTGCTCCGTGAGCCGGACGATATCGTAGTACTGCACGTGCATGTCGAAGGCCTGAGCGCGCTTGGCGACCTTCTTGCCGATGGTGCCAAGCCCCACGATCCCGAGCGTCTTGCCGGCCAGCTCGTAGGTCCGGGTCTGGGAAAAGTCGCCCACGCGCCACTTGCCGGTGATGACGTTGTGGTGGTGCCAGGCAAGCTTCTTGTACACGGCCAGGATGAGCATCAGGGTGTGCTCGGCAACCGCCACCGAGTTCGCCCCGCCGTTGTTGGCGACCGGTACGTTCGCCTGGCGCGCCGCCGCGATGTCGAGCCGGTCGTAGCCCGCGCTGATCAGCTGGATCAGCTTCAGCTTGGGGGCGCCGCGGTAGAACTCCGGACCCAGGCTCTCGCGCGCGAAGCCGACGAGGTATTCCGCGTCCTTCATCGCGGCGGGAAACTCCGGCGTGCCCTGGTCGGCCACCTGCATCTCGTAGTCGGCCGGCAGGAGCGAGCGCGCGACGTCGACGAGCGCGGCGGGGAGCTTGGGCGAGAGAACGAGCTTGGTCGGCACGGCGGTCTCCTTTCGACTGCGCTACCGATATTTCTTCATGTCGTCGGGAAAATTCGACGTGAACGAGTAGGACTTGACGGTGCCGTTGGTGTTGAAGCGCACGGTGAGGTCCTTGGTGATCGTGCTGGACGCGCCGCGCTGGGCGTAGAACCATCGCCACGTCTGATCGCCGCTGTCGATCCCGACCTGATACGGCTCGCCGAGGAGCACGAGCAGCGCGGCCTTGTCGGTGACGTTGACCTTGATCTGCGCGGCGTCGGGCGAGGGAAACTCGCGGCCGAGCGAGAGCCCGGAGCACGCGGACACAACCAGAGCGAGGGCCAGCAGAGAGAGCCGCGCGCGCCTCATGGGTCCTGAGCCTCACGCCAGCGCGACGACGCCGGCGGCGGCAAGACGCTCGATCTCGGCCCTGGGCAGGCCGAGCTCGCCGAGGACCTCGGCGGTGTGCTCGCCCAGTCGCGGCGCCGGACGGCGGATCGCTCCGGGCGTGGCGGACGCTCTCGCCGGGAAATCGAGCATGCGCGCGGTGCCGTAGCCGGGCTGGTCGATCGTCGCCACGAGCCCGAGGTGCTTCACCTGCGGATCCTCGAACACCTCGTCGAACTCGTAGATCGGCCCGGCCGCTACCTGCTCGGCCTCGAAGCGCGCGACCCATCGGGCGGTGGTGTCGCGGGCGAGCGCCTGCTCGACGCGCGTCTTGAACTCGTCGTGATTGGCGACGCGCGAGTCGTTGGTCGCGAACTTCGGATCGCGCGTGAGCGATTCGTCGCCGAGCGCGCGACCGAAGCGGGCGTACTGCTCCGGGTTCATGATCACGACCTGCACCCAGCCGTCCTTGGTGCGAAACGCCTCGGCGGGCGTCAGGTACGGATTGCGGTTGCCCACGCGCGTCGGCCGCTGCCCCGAGTCGAAGTAGTGCGCGACGGGGTCGGGCAGGAGCGCCAGGGTCGAAGCGAGCAGGCTCACGTCGAGGTGCTGACCGCGGCCGGTGCGCAGCCGGTGCGCCAGCGCGGCGCTGGCCACGCCGAAGCCGATGAAGGCCGCGGCGAGGTCGGACACCGAGCCGCCGACCTTCGTCGGCGGATGGCCCGGCATGCCCGTGAGCGCCATGATGCCGCTCATCCCCTGGGCGATCGTGTTGTAGCCGGCCCGCCGCGCGTGCGGCCCGTCCTGCCCGAAGCCCGTCACCGAGACGTAGACCGCGGCCGGGTTCACGGCGCTGACGGCCTGATAGCCGAGCCCGAGCTTCTCGGCGACGCCCGGCAGAAAGTTCTCGACGACGACGTCGGCGCGGCGCGCCAGCTCGAACACGAGCTTGCTGCCCTCGGGTTGCTGCAAGTCGACCGCGATCCCGCGCTTGCCGCGATTGATCGCCGCGAACGTGGCGCTCATCCCGCTGCCGCGCCAGGCGCGTAGATCGTCGCCGCGCCCGGGCCGCTCCACCTTGATCACGTCGGCGCCGAGATCGGCCATCATCGTGGCGCAGTACGGTCCGGCGATGACGCGGGAGAGGTCGAGCACGCGGATGCCCTCCAGCATCATCGGGCGCTCAGCCACGATCGAGGAATCCTTCCGTCATCGCGTTGACCTCGGGGATCCCGGTCCGCGCGATCGCGTTGATGCGCGCCTTGACCTCCGCCATCGCCCTGAACGGCTTCGCGGTCAGCAGGTCGGCGTAGGCGCGCACCTCCTTGGCGAGGCTCGCGCCGGGGACGACACGGTGCACCAGGCCCAATGCCTGCGCCTCGCCCGCGGAGTAGCGCCGGCACTCCATGATGATCTCCTTCGCGCGCGCGGGGCCGACCAGGCGCACGAAGCGCGTCGTGGACGCGACGCCGAGCGGCACGGCCAGGTCGACCTCGGGAATCCAGAGCTGAGCCTCGGCCGCCGCCCAGCGGAAGTCGCACGCGAGCGTCAGCCCCCAGCCGCCGCCGACCGCGTGGCCGTTGATCATCGCGATCGTGGCCTGCTCGAGGTTCTCGAGCAGCGTGTTGGCCCGCTCGAAGAGCCGGCGGAACTGGCTCTTGCGCTGGCCGAACGCCTGGCGGCGCTCGTCGGCCGACATCGAGGACTTGAGCCCGGCGTCGGCGCCCGCCGAGAACACCGGCGGCGTCCCGGTGACGATCACCACGCGCGTGGTCGTATCGTCGCGCAGCTCCACGAACGCGGCGCCGAGGTCGGTCAGCATCGCGTCGCTGAGCGAATTGCGGCGCTCCGGTCGGTTGAGTGTGACGGTCGCAACCGCGCCATCGCGAGTGAGGGTCACGTTCTCCATGACGCGCGGACGGTATCACACGGAAAGCGACTGAAAAAGGGGGAAGCCGCTTTCGCAGCTCGTCTTAGCGCGAGGTCAGGCGAGGATTCCGAGCGGGGACTGGGTGGGCTTGAAGCCGGGAAAAATCGGGGCGGCTCGAACGCCGAGGTGGCGCGTGGCGACTTCGGTGAAGAGGGTGCGGAAGTCGGTGGTGACCGCGAGATCGCGGCCCTCGAAGAGCTGGTGGCGGTCGAGTCCGGGCCAGCGGCCGTAGACGCGGCCGCCGCGCACGGCGCCCCCCATGACGAGCATCGCGGTCGCATGACCGTGATCGGTGCCGCGGTTGCCGTTCTCGGCGACGGTGCGGCCGAACTCCGACATCGTGAGCACGACGACGTCGGCCATGCGGTCGCCGAGATCCCGCGCGAAGGCCGCGAGGGCCAGACCGAAGTCGCGTAACCGCAGCGCCAGCTGTCCGCGCTCGGCGCCCTGCCCGACGTGCGTATCCCAGCCCTGCATGTCCGCGAACGCGACCTCGAGACCGACGTTGGCACGGATGAGCTGAGCGATCTGGCGCAGCGACTCGCCGAGCGGCACGCGGGGATACTCGGCGCCGTTCGCCGGCAGGATGCGCGAGGCCCGGGCGCTCTTGAGCATCTTCACGGCATCGAAGGTCTCGCGACCGGTGCCGTGCAGGAGATCGCGCACGCCCTGCTCGTACAGCGACTCGAACCCGGCGCGCGCGTCGCCGTCGTTGCCGGCCCGCACGTCGAACCGGTCGATCGACTGCATCGAGATCGCGCCGACGTTGCCCTGGAGCGTGCGCGGAAGTATCGGGCCGATCGCGACCGCGCGGAACGGAGTCGACGAGGGCTTCCCGCCGATCGCGCGTGCGAGCCAGCCGTCGCTGGTGCTCTTCACCCCGGGTGTGCCGCTCTCCATGTAGTCCTGAGCGTCGAAGTGCGAACGCGTTGTATCGGGGGAGCCGCAGGCGTGCACCACCGCGAGCGCCCGGCTGTCCCAGAGCGGTGTCAGCGGCGCCAGCGAAGGATGCAACGCGAAGAACCCGTCCAGATCGATCGCGCGCTCGGTGTCGTTGCGCTTGGGCGGCTGCAACCCGATCGACGGGCGTACGCCAGCGTAGCCGCCATCGCCGTAGGGCATGATCATGCTGAGCCCGTCGACGGCGCCGCGCTGGAACACCGCGACGAGCACCTTGCCGCTCGCCTCTGCCGCCTGCGCGGCCCGCAGCAGGAATCGCGGCGCGCCGGCGTAGGCGACCAGCGCGCATCCGCCGGCCTTGAGGAGCGTTCGTCGCGTGAGCATCGTCGGCTCCATCGTCAGCGCCGCTGGAAGTCGGGCGAGCCGATCACGAGCGCGGCCAGCTTGGCCACGTCCGTGTTGGCCGCGCCCCGGTCGTCCGGCGACAGTCGGGTGATCTGCGGGTCCGTGAGCTGGGCCATGAGCACGGCGCGCGTCTCCGGGGCGGCCTGATCCGCCACGATCACGCCGAGGAGCCGATCGAGGACCGCGGCGGGCGAGCGCGGATCGGCGCCCGCGACGAGAGGCGCGAGCTCGACGCTCACGCGCGGATAGCGGCCCGACACGAGGCCCAGCGCGAAGTTCATGCGGGCCAGCAAGGCGCCGGCGTTCACCCACACGTCGGCGCGGTCGGCGTAACCGGTCGGCGGCTGCGCTTGATAGAGCGGCTCGCCGATCTCCGCGCTCGCTCGCGCCAGCGCCATCGCGCCCTGCGCGTCGGTGGTGCCGCCGAGCGCGCGGACGGCGCTCGCCACGAACTCGAACGGTTTCTTGATCTTCGCCCGGTACGCGTCCTCGCTCCAGAATTCGGGCGACTCGAAGATCGCCCGGAGCATCGCCGGGATGTCTCCGCCGGTGCTCAGATAGGAGCCCGCGACCCGGGCGACCAGCGCCGGCGGCGGCGTGTCCGACACGAAGCGGCGGACCAGCTTGGTCGCGATGAAGCGCGCGGTGGCTGGATGGCGCGTGAGGATCTCGATCACGCGCTCGCCGTCCTCCCGCCCGCCGCCCGCCGGAATCCGCTGGCCAAGGACGATCTTCTCGCCGGTGTCGTGCATGATCGGCCGGAACACGAAGTGCCCGTCGGTCTGCGGCCTGTCGATCGTCCAGCCGGTGAACGCGCGCGCGACCTCGGTGACGTCCTTCTGCGTGTAGCCACCGTCGACGCCGAGCGTGTGCAGCTCCATCAGCTCGCGCGCGTAGTTTTCGTTCAGGCCTCCGCGCCGGCCGCGGTTGGGTCCCGCCGGCACCCGGAAGTCCGGCCGCGCGCTGAGCCAGTTGTCGAGATAGAAGAGCATCGCCGGGTGATACGCGGTCGCGCGCACCAGATCCGGGAACTTCGCCAGCGCGTAGGGACGGATCGCCTCGCGCTCGTAGGCCGACACGTACCAGCGCACGTCGCCCTTGCCGGCGAAGACATTGAAGTGGTTGAACCAGAACTCGACCATGACTTCTTCGAGCTGCCGCTCGCTCGTCACCGCCCGGACGACCTTGGCGGCCTGCAGCTCGTCGGCGATGCGCACCGGACGTTTCTCGACCGGATAGCGCTCCATCATTTCCTGCCGCGACATCTCACCGCTCGCGAGCTGAGCGCGGAGCTTCGCATCTGGCCGCGGATACTCCCGTAGAAGCGCGGTGATCGGCATCTGCAAGGTCGTCAGCTCGGCCAGGGCGCGCTCGGTCGCCGAGTCGTCGATCGTGCGCGGCCTGAGCTGCCGGTCGATCCAGGCCGAGACCCCGATCGCGCGGACACGCTCGGGGTCGCCGGGGCGCGCGCCGTAGGTGAGCCGGCTCAGCACGTGATTGATCTGGCGGTCGCCGCGGACGCTCGGCGCGGGCGCTCTCGGCGGCGCGACGGTCGGGGCCGGGGCCGCGGCGGCAAGCGTGGGGGTCGTCACCGGCGCGGTGGCGACCTGACCTTCACCGGGCTTCATGCGAATGCAGCCACCCGCGAACCCACACCCGAGCGCGACGCAAGCGAGCGCCACGAGGCCTCGCGTGGTGGTCCTCACTGCTGGCCTCGGCGCTGCTGCCGCTGCTGGCGCCACCGCTCGCGCTCCTCCGGGGGCATCTGCCGCCACCGCTCGCGCAAACGCTCACGCTCGTCGGGACTCATCTGCCGCCAGCGCTCCTGATTGCGCAGCACGCGCTCGCGCTCCTCCGGCGTCATCGACTCCCACCGGCCCAGGCGCTGCTGGAGCTGGTCTCGCCTCTCCTGCGGCAGCCGCTGGTAGCGCTCGTAGGCGCTCTGCAGCTCCTGCTGCCGCTCCTTGGGCAGCTCGTTCCAGCGCTGGAAGTCCTTGAGGATCTGCGCCCGCTGATCCGGGCTCAACTGACGGAAGCGGCGGTAGTTCTGGCGCGCCGCCTCCCGCTCCTCGGGCGTCATCGATTGCCACCGGCGGTAGTTGTCGAGCGCGCGCGCCCGCTCCTCGGGCGAGAGTCTCTGCCAGCGCTGCAGGTTGCGCTCGGCGATGGCCCGCTCCTCGGGCGTGAGCTTGTCCAATCCCTGGATCGCCGGCGGAGTGCTCTGCGGCGGTGGGGGCGGCAGCTGACCCCAGGCGCGGTCGAGGTCGCCGAGCGCGAGCATCGCGCCCAGGACGAGCAAGGCCGGGAGGGCGCGAAGCGTCATCGCTCCTTTGCCTCGCTCGGTCTGGACGCCGGCCGTGGCGCGGGCTCTTCCGCAGGCATCGACTCTAGGATGCGCATGCGCTCGAGGATCTGCATGCGTTTGAGCATCTCCTGGTCCCGCGAGAGATCCGCGTCTCTGAGGAGATCGAGGTCGAGCAGCATCCGGGCATCGACCGGCGGCGCCGCGCCGTCTGCGGCACCGGCCGACGATGCGGCCGTTCCACCGCCGACCGCTCCGAGCAGGCCCAGCGCAAGCCATAGCCGCGGACGCCGCACCGCTAACCCTGGCGTTCCGAGGCGAGTCGGTCGAGATTGCTGATGACCTCGAGATCTTCGAGGAGATCGAGCCGTTCGACGGTGCGGAACTGTTGCAGCAGTCCGAGCTCGCTACCGATGGCTACCTCCTCCAGGCCGATGGTGTCGCCGGGCCTCGACAGCTCGTGCCCGCCCCAGACCGCGACGAGCAAGAGCGCGCCGGCGAGGCTCGTCGAGAACGCCAGCGGCATGGGGCGTCTCCACCAGGGGGCCCGCGCGCGCCGGGCCTCGAGCTTCTTGGAGAGCTCGGCGCGATAGCGGGGCCAGCTCACCTCGGGCGGCTGCCCGATCAGGTGCGCGAGGTTACCGAGGAGATCGCGCAAGAGCTCGGTGTCCTGCTTGCAGTCCGGACACTCCTCCAGGTGCCGCGCGACACGCTCGCGCTCGGCCGGAGGAAGCTCGCCTCGCAGATACGGCACCAGATCGGTTTCGGGATGCCTCGCCATGTCAGCGCTTCTCCACCGTCTTCTTCAGGGTCGCGAGCGCGCGATGCAGATGGACGCGCACGGTCGCTTCGGAGCACTCGAGCACCCGAGCGATATCGTACGTGGCCATATCCTCCTGCACCCGCAGCAGCACCGCCGCTCGTTGGCGTGGGGCCAGCCGATCGACGGCCGACCCCAGCGCCTTCAGTGTTTCTTCCCGGCTCAGCTTGTCGACCGGATCGTTGACCGGCGCCGGTTGCCGATCGAGGATCCTTTCGCTCCGGTCGTCGTCATCGTCGCGAACCCAGAGCTTCCACCACTTGTGCTTTCGCTTGTGGTCCAGACACAAGTTGACCAGGATCCGGTAGAACCACGTCGAGAATTTCGACTTCCCGCGAAAGGTCCCCGCCGTCTCGTACAGCCGGATGAAGGCCTCCTGCGAGACGTCGCGCGCATCCTCGCCGTGGCGCAGGATCGACCAGGCGAGCCGATACGCTCGCTCCTGATAGCGCGAGACGAGGAGGTCGAACGCCGCCTCGTCCCGCTTGGCCACGCGCTCACAGAGCGCTTCGTCCGATGGCTCCACTCGCCTTCAGCCCCTTCACCCTTCACCTTGTCACTCCCGGCTGTCCTGCGGCAAGTCTTGTCGGGCGCTAGCGGCTCCGCTCGTCGCGCGCCAGCTCGCGCCGATCCTGGCGAAGGTCGCGCCGATCGTCGCGCCGGTCGCTCACGTCCTCGCGCAGCTCACGCCGGTCGCCGGTCAGCTCGCGCCGGTCCTGCCGGACCTCGTTCGTGCGTCCGGCCTGGATGTCCCGGTTCAGCTCACGCCGATCGCCAGCCAGCTCGCGCCGGTCTTGCCGGACTTCGCGGTTGTCCCGTCCCAGCTCGCGTCGATCCTGCCGAACGTCCTGCTTGTCGCGCCTGCTGTCCTTGTCCTTCGCGAGGTCGCGCCGGTCCTGCCGGAGGTCGCGCTGATCGTCACGCCGGTCGCGCACGTCCTCGCGAAGCTCGCGCCGGTCGCCACCGAGCTCCGCGCGGTCTTGCTTGACCTGGCCCGTACGCCCGGCCTTGACGTCGTCCTTCAGCTCCTGCCGGTCTCCCGCGAGCTCTCGACGATCCTGACGGACTTCGCGGTTGTCCCGGTTCAGCTCGCGCCGATCCTGCCGAACGTCCCGCCGGTCGTTTTTGATCTGCCGCCCGTTCTGAGCGTCCGCGGCGCCATATCCCAGCGCCAGCACTATCGCTCCCGCCGCCATGGTCGTCAGAGGCTTCATCGGTCCCTCCGTGTGTCGGAATCTGACCGCGTAAACCACTGATTGATTGGACGCATGGGGTATCGGTTCGTTTACAGGCGGCTCCTCGGCGGAGGCGCTTCTCCGGAGCCCCCAGATGTCGCGTCAGATCGCCAGCAGGGTACCGGTGATATGGGCGGATGCTTCGCGAGCGAGTACGGCGATGGCGTCGGCGACGGCCTCGACCGGGACCCAGCCTTTCCGGTCGCTGTCCGGCATCGCCGCGCGGTTCGCCGGGGTATCCATGGTGCTGGGCAGGACCGCGTTCACCGTGATCCCGTGTTCGCGGGTCTCCTGGGAGAGCGCCTGCGTGAACGCGATCACCCCCGCCTTGGCGACGGTGTAGGCGATGAAGCCGCCGGTCGGCGGCACGACCGCGCGCGAGGCGACCACGACGATCCGCCCATACCGGGCGCGGACCATCGCCGGGACCACCGCCTTGGCGACGCTGAAGGCGCTGGTCAGGTTGAGATCGAGCATGCGCTTCCACGTCTCGAGATCGGTCTCGAGGAGCGAGCCTCCCGCGAAGCCGCCGACGCCGGCCACGAGGACGTCGATCTTGCCGCGGGCGGCTACGACGCTGTCCGCGAACGCGTTGATCGCCGTCACGTCGATCACGTCCACCTTCTGTAGGGTCAGCCGCTGACGATCGGTGGCGCCGACCCGCTGGGACAGGTGCTCGCGCTCCTTCTCGACGGCGTAGGGAACGGCGACGACGGCGCCGTCGGCGAGCAATCGCAGGACGACGGCCTGACCGAGCGCACCGGTCCCGCCGGTGACGACCGCGACGCGTCCAGCGAGAACGGTCATTCCGCGGGGGCGGACATGATGGCGGAGCGCTGGATCTCGTCGTAGCGGACCTTGCTCACGTCGAACTCCTCGAGGTTGTCCTTCAGTTTCTTGAAGGTCTGCTCGAACGAGGGCAAGGTCTTGCGCGCGCGCGTGAGCGGCGTGGTGCGCGCGAGCAGATAATTCTTCACGTACGGGTGGTTGATCCCGCGCTTCTTGATCTTCGCCACGGCGCCGGCGAGCGCCTCGTCGGCGGCGCGGACGAGATCCGCGCGCTCGGTGCGCGAGTCGAGCCCCTTGGGCAAGGTCTGCTTGAGGAACTTGTCTACCCGGCGCAGGATCGGCGCGAACGCGCCGCCGGCGAACCGCTTGTTCTCCTCGTAGAGCATGCCGAGTGTGATGAAGTGCGCCGACTCGAACTGCGCGGCCCACTTCTCCTCGGTGGTGTCGGGCTCTTCCTTGACGAGGGCCCGATACATTCGGATGACCTCGAGCGACTTCTCTTTGAGGTTGTGCGCCTTCTCGACGTTCAGCGGGAGCACCTCGAAGAGCATCTCGGGCTCGACGACCAGGATGACCGGAATGACGTCGGTCTTCAGCTTGTCGAGGACGGCGCGGCGATGATTGCCGTTGGGCGTCCAGTAGACGCCGGGCCGCGGCGAGATCGCGACGATCGGATCCACGAAGCGGTCCAGGCGCTTGATCGATTCGGTGAGCCGCTTGACGTGCGTGGGCGAGAGGTCACGCTGGTAGGGGCTCGCCTCGCACCTGGCGCGCGGGAGCAGGCCGAAGATCTGCCAGTGCTCACCGACTGGCTCCTGGTAGATCGCCAGCACTCGACCGCCATCGCGCTCGATCTGTGATGCCAGCTCCTGCGCCGCCTTGGAGGGCTCTTTGTCAGCCATCGCGTTCTCGCTCGTGTCGTCGGTACGGTAGCACAGGCCGGCCGGCGGTTCTCACGCGGGCCCGTTGACCCGGCGCAGGAACACCATCCACTCCTGGCCCTGCCGCGCCCTGACCGAGCGGGGCGCATACGCCCGCTCGATCCGGAACGCCGGAGCGAACACCCGGCGTACCTCCTGCTCGGACACCGGAAACGGCGGGCCGGCCGCGCGCCGGCGCATCGGGAAGAAGCAGGCCAGGAGCCAGCCGCCCGGTTTGACGATCGCGGCCATCGTCCGCACGTACTCCGCGCGCCGCCGCGGGTCGATCGCGCAGAAGCACGTGTACTCCCAGGCACCGTCGAACGCGCGCGCATAATCGTCGCCGAGCGTGAAGATGTCGCGCTCGACGAACTCGGCCGCGACGTTGTCGGTCCGCGCGAGCTCGCGGGCGGCGGCGAGCGCGGCGCTCGAGAAGTCGAAACCGACGGCCGCAAAGCCGCGGCGGGCCAAAAATCGCACGTCGTGGCCGCGACCGCAGCCCGGCACCGCCACGCGTCCGGGCGCGGGCGGCGTGCGCTCCATGAACTCGACGAGCGGCGGCGCCGGCTGGCGGATCTCCCAGCCGTCGCCGCCTCGCGCGTAGAGATCGGTCCAGAAATCCGGCGCGTTCACACTGGCCATGTCAGCCCCTCGAAGTCCTCGACGGCGCGCTCGGCGCCGGCCGAGGTGAGCTCGCTCTCGGTGTGCGCGGTGCTCACGCCGATCGCCCGCATGCCGGCGCTGCGCGCCGCTTGCACGCCCACCACCGCGTCCTCGAAAACCAGACAGCGCTCGGGCGCGACACCCATGCGGCGAGCGGCGAGCAGGTAAACTTCCGGATCGGGCTTGCCGCGCCGCACATCCTCGGCCGCGACGACGACCTCGAATCGATCACGCAGGCCGCCACGCGCCAGGAGCGCCTCCACGTCGCGTCGCGCCGCCGAGGTCGCGACGGCCCGCGGCACATTCCGCGCGGCCAGATCGGCCACGAACGCGGTGACGCCGCGGACCAGGGCCGGGCCTTCACTGGCGAGACGGCGATAGTGTTCCTGCTTGCGCGCCGCGAGCCGCTGCGCTTCCGCCCACGACGTCTCGCGACCGAGCAAGAGCGGTACAGCCTCGATGCTCGGCCGGCCGATCGTCAGGCGCCAGTAGTCGGGCTCGGCCGGCCCCACACCGAGCTCGTCGAGCAGCGCGCGCCAGGCGGCGCGGTGGTGCGCGCCGGAGTCGATGAGCACGCCGTCCATGTCGAAGATGACGGCGCCGGTCTCCACGCTCAGCGGAGCCGGTAGAGGGGGGCCAGCGCGCGGAAGGTCTCGAGCGCGGCGGAGCGGTACTGCGCCTCGGTCCAGCGCGCCGCCTCGTCGGCCGCCACCGTGCGGCCGACGACGAACTGGCCGTCGCGCGTGCGGGTGAGCTCGTCGGCCAGCTCGCCGAGCTTTTCCGGCGTGAAATCGGCGAGGGGAGCCGCCGCGTCCTCGTCGTGCTCGTTCTTGAACCACGCCAGGTGCTTGACCCGGCGCAGAACCGGCCCGACCTTGGGCGCGTTCTTCTTCCACGCCGCCGCCCAGCGCCGCTTGTCGGCGTGCTCGGGGCCGACCTCGAAGAGAAAGCGCACCGCGCTCTTCGAGACGGCGATCTTGAAGTGGCTGTGCTTCTTGTAGCCGCGCGCGTCGGGCCCGAAGGCGACCCACGTGTCGTCGGGTGGGTTGACGGTGCGGCGGATGTGCTTGGCGACGTGGGCGAAGACCTGGGCGCCGACCGAGCGGCCGACCGACGGGGTCAGGCTCTCCCCGAATGCATCGAGCTTGGGGCGAACGCGGGTGCGGATCTCGTTCATGCGCGGCTTGAAACCCTTCACGTCGAAAATCTTGAAGTCGCCCGCCACGAACGCTGGAGACGCCATCGGTGCTCTCCTCGGCTCAGAGGTCGAAGGATCCGTCGCGAATGAGGGATCATCGACCCGTCGGCGCGTGGACGTCAACCACCACTTATAGACGCGCCGGGCGCGGCCGGGCGCGCCTACTATATGGACGTGATTCGCGTCCTGCAGTTGCTCACCGCGACGGCGCTCGGCGGCGGCCCGCGTCAGGTCTTCGATCTCGTTCGCCGTCTTCCGTCGGATGAATTCCAGGTGGCGGTCGCGGGCCCTCGCGACGCGCGCTTCGCCGCGGATCTCCGTGCCCTCGGTCTCGAGCTCCTGGAAGTCGGAGTCGACTCGCTGCGCGCGTTCCCGATGACGCTCAGGGCCGTCGAGCGCATCGTGCGCGACACGCGCGCCGACGTCGTGCATACGCACGGCAAGGGAGCCGGTCTCTACGGCCGGCTCGCCGCGTGGCTGGTCGGCGTGCCCTCGGTCCACACCTTTCACGGCATCCACTACGAGAGCTACTCGCGCGCGGGCCGGCGGATCTATCTCGCGCTCGAGCGATGGCTGGCCGGGATGACGCACACCGTGATCAACGTCTCGAAAACACAGGACGACGAGGCGCTGAGGCTCGGCCTAGCCCGTCCCGGCACGAGCGCCGTCGTCGTGAACGGCATCGACGTGGACGAGCTCGCGGCGCGCCCGGCGAGCGATAAGGCGGCGCTCGGCCTGAACCCCGACAAGCAGGCGATCGGATACGTGGCGCGCTTCGATCCGGTCAAGCGGCACGATGTGCTGCTGCAGGCGTTCGCGATCGTCGCGGAGGGCAACCCGAACGTCGAGCTCCTGCTGGCGGGAGACGGACCGGAGAGAGCCCGGATCGATCAGCTCGAGAGCCGGCTACACATTCGCGCGGTCAAGCCCGGGGCGATCGACTCGAAGACCAACGCGTACTCGAGCTGCGATCTCTACGTCGCCTCGTCGTCGAAGGAGGGGCTGCCGCTGGCTCCCCTCGAGGCCATGGCGTCTGGGCGGGCCGTCGTCGCCACGAAAGTTCCGGGTCACCAGGATGTGGTCGACGACGGGACGACGGGACTGCTGGTGCCTCCCGACGACCCGGCGGCGCTGGCCAGGGCCATCGAGTCGCTCCTGAACGATCGCGAGCGCCGTGACCGCATGGGCCAGGCCGGCCGCGAGCGCGTGCGGCGAGAATTCACGGTGCAATCGATGGTCGCGAAGACGGCCGAGGTCTACCGGCGAGCGGCCGCGTCTCGGCGGTCCTAGGCGTCGAGCGTCAGACGCAACGTCGGGGCGGCGCCGAAGCGTCGCAGGCAATAGAGCAGATCACCCAGGCAGCCCGTGCAGAGCTTGCCGGTGCGCTCCTTGTCGGCCAGCGGCCACTGGCCGGCTTGGCAGGCTTCGCGGAGCGCACCGACGGTCAGATTGGTGCAGTAGCAGAGCAGCATCGAGTCGACCGGCTCGCGGGTACTCATCGGCGCCGGCCCACCGTATCGTGCCGATTTCCAGAGTGTCAAGGCACTCGCGACCGGAAGGTCGCGCGAGCCGGCGATGATACAATCGGCGAGTGAACGATCTCGCGCTCGTGACGGGAGGCGCCGGCTTCATCGGCTCGCACCTCGTCGAGCGGCTCCTCGCGGATGGGGTTCGCGTCCGTGTCCTGGACAATTTCTCTTCGGGCAACCGCACCAACCTCGTGTTCGCCCCGAAGTTTCGGCGACAGCTCGAGGTGATTCGCGGCGACATCCGGAACCTCTCGGTCCTTCTCCGGGCCGCGCGCGGCGTGAAGGTGATCTACCACCAGGCGGCCATGCGCTCGGTGCCGCGCTCGGTCAAGGATCCGCTCGGCGCCAACGACAACAACGTCAACGGCACGCTGAACGTGCTCGAGGCCGCGCGTCGGTGCAAGGTGCCGCGCGTTGTCTACGCGTCGTCGTCGTCGGTCTACGGCGACCGGCCTGATCTGCCCAAGCGCGAGGACCAGCCGCCGGCGCCGCTCTCGCCGTATGCGGTGTCCAAGGCGGCCGGCGAGCAATACGCGGCGGCGTGGACGCGCCTGTACGGCGTCGAGACCGTCGGCCTCCGCTACTTCAACGTTTTCGGCCCGCGCCAGGACCCGAAATCGCAGTACGCCGCGGTCATCGCGCGCTTCATCCAGTGGGGGCTGCGCGGCCAGCCGCTCGAGGTGCACGGCGACGGCACCCAGTCGCGCGACTTCACCTACATCGACAACGTCGTGGAAGCCAACCTGCTCGCCGGTAAAGCCCCGGGGGCGGCCGGCGAGGCCTTCAACGTCGGCTGCGGCCAGCGCGTGAGCCTGCTCGACATCATCACGAGGCTCGAGACGCTCCTGGGCCGGAAGCTCGAGCGTCGGCACACGCCATCGCGCGCCGGCGACGTGCCCCACACGCTGGCCGACGTGTCCAAGGCCAAGCGGCTCATTGGGTACTCGCCGCTGGTCGACTTCGACGAGGGATTCCGGCGCACGGTCGAGTACTTCAAGTCGGCATCCAAGACGTCGTCGTCCAAGCGCTAGGAGGATCGTCCGATGCGGCACCTCGCAACGCTACTGCTCGTCGCCGTCACCCTGCTCCCGCTCGCGGCGCCGCCCATCGCGGCCGCCGCGGAAACGCTCGTGATGCAGGTGGCGACCGAGCCGCCGGGCCTCGACCTGACCGCCACGCCCGCCTCGGCCACGGCGGGGGTCGTCTTCTACAACGTGCAGGAGGGACTCGTGAAGGTGGACCGCCACGGCAAGATCGTGCCGTGGCTCGCCGAGCGGTGGAACACCTCGGACAACAAGAACTACACGTTCTTCCTCAAGCGCGGCGTGCGCTTTCACAACGGCCGGGAGCTGAAGGCGGCCGACGTGAAATTCGTCTTCGACCGGGCGTTGAACCCCGAGACCAAGCACCCGGCGGTGAAGCAGTACGAAGTGATCGGCGACATCATCGTGAAGGACGACTACACGATCACGTTCGCGCTCAAGACCACCACCGCCAATTTCCTCCTGACGATGGCGCGCCAGGGCTCGGTCATCTATCCGCGCGAGGCGGTCGACACGCTGAAGAGCGAGCCGATCGGCACCGGACCCTACAAGGTCGCCGAGTGGGTGCGCGGTGACCGCATCGTGCTCGCCAAGAACTCCGACTACCACGTCAAGGGTCTGCCGAAGATGGATCGCGTGACCTATCGATTCATCCCGGACCCGAACGCCGCGCTGGCCGCGCTCAAGGCCGGCGACGTCGACGCGACGATGTTCGGTCTCGGCCCCGAGCACATCCCGGATCTCCAGAAGGACTCGCGCTTCCAGGTGATCATCGGCGAGACCACGAACGACGTGATCATGTCGATGAACAACTCGAAAAAGCCGTTCAGCGACGCGCGCGTACGCCGGGCCATCACCTACGGGATCAACAAGCCCGACGTCGTCAAGGGCGCGATGTTCGGCCTGGGCCGCGTCATCGGGACCAACGTCGATCCGCTCAATCCCTACTTCGTCGACATGTCCGGCGCCATGCCGTACGACCCGGCGAAGGCCAAGAAGCTGCTCGCCGAGGCCGGCTACCCCAACGGCTTCGAGACGGTGCTGAAGGTCGCGCCGCAGTACTACTACACGGTGCGCACCGGCGAGGTGCTGGCCGATCAGCTCCAGAAGGTCGGCGTGAAGGTGAAGATCGAGCAGATCGAGTGGGGACAGTGGCTCTCGCGCGTGTGGAAGGACGCCGACTACGATCTGACGATCATCGGCCACGCCGAGGCGTGGGACATCGGCAACTACGCGAACCCGAAGTACTACTTCCGCTACGACAGCGCCGAGTTCCAGAAGCTGTTCCAGGAATCGGAGATCACCGTCGATGACAAGGCGCGGCGCGAGCTCTACGTGAAGATGCAGAAGAAGCTCGTCGAGGACGCGCCGGTCGTGTGGCTCTACATCCATCCCCGGCTGGCGGTGACCAAGAAGGGCTTGCAGGGCCTCTGGAAGGATCTGCCGGCCGGCGCCGGCGTGAACGACCTTTCCGAGGTCGCGTGGGCCAAGTAGCCGGGGCTCCCGCGTAGCGCGTGCGGGGGTATATCGCCAGGAGGGTCGCGGCGTTCGTCGCGACCCTCTTCTTCGTCTCGGGCCTGGTGTTCGTCGTCGTCCGCGTGCTGCCCGGCGATCCGGCGCTGGTGATCATCGGGCCGGAAGGAAGTCCGGAGGCGGCCGCGCGGCTGCGCGAGGCGCTCGGGCTCAACCGTCCGATCCTGGTCCAGTACACCGAGTGGCTCGGGCGCGCGCTCCGCGGCGATCTCGGCGTATCGCTGCAGTACGACGTGCCGGTCGGACGCCTGATCCTGAGCCGGCTGCCCGTGACCTTGCCGCTCACGGTGATGGCCGCCCTCCTGATGCTCACGGCCGCGCTGCCTCTCGGCCTCTACGCCGCGCGCCGGCACCGGCGGGCCGGCGACTACCTGGCGATGGTCGTCTCGCAGATCGGCATCGCGATCCCCGGATTCTGGGCCGGTCTGCTGCTGATCCTGTTGTTCTCGGTGCACCTGGGCTGGGTGCAGTCCGGCGGGTTCGCTGGCTGGTCCGGCGGGCTCTGGCCCGGCGTGCGCTCGCTGCTGCTGCCCGCGATCGCGCTCGGCTTCTTCCAGACCGCGGTGCTCGTGCGGGCCACGCGCTCCTCGGTCCTCGACGTGCTCCGCGAGGACTACGTGCGCACCGCGCGGGCCAAGGGCGTCAGCGAGCTCTCGGTGATCGCCAAGCACACCCTGCGCAACGCGATGATCCCGATCGTGACGGTGGCCGGACTCCAGCTCGGTCAGCTGATGGCTGGCGCGATCATTCTGGAGTCCGTCTTCGCGCTGCCCGGTCTCGGGCGCCTGGCGCTCGGCGCGATCACCGCGCGCGACTTGCCGGTGGTGCAGGGCGTGACGCTCTTCGTCGCGTCGACCATCGTGCTGATCAACTTCGTGGTCGACCTTCTGTACGTCGTGCTCGATCCGCGTATCCGCTATGAGTGACGGCCCGCCCTAGATGCGTCGCCATCCTCTCCGGCACGTGACGTTCACGCTCGGCGTCGCGATCACCGCGCTCCTGATCGCGACCGCGGCGCTGAGTCTCGTCTATACGCCGCAGGATCCGCTCGCGATGTCGATCACCGGGCGCCTGCAGGGACCGTCGGGCGCGCATCTGTTCGGGACCGACCAGTATGGACGCGACGTGCTCTCGCGCGTGATGACCGGCACGGTCATCTCGATCGCCGTCGGCGTGATCGCGGTCGGCATCGGCGCCGCCATCGGTATGCTGATCGGCATCCTCAGCGGCTACGTCGGCGGCTGGATCGACGAGGGGTTCATGCGGCTGGTCGACGCGATCCAGGGCTTTCCGGCGATTCTCTCGGCGCTCCTGTTCGCGGCGGTATTCGCGCCGGGCATCGTGATCAGCATGATCGCCATCGGCATCGCGTTCGTGCCGTCGTTCGCGCGCCTGACACGCGCGGGCTTCCTCGAGCTCCGTGCACGCGAGTTCGTCGTCGCGGCCCGCGCGCTCGGCGCGCGCGACCGGCGCCTCATCATGCGCCACATCCTGCCCAACACCCTGGCGCCGCTGGTCGTGCAGGCGACCACGAGCTTTCCGATCGCGATCCTGGCCGAGGCGGGCCTGGCCTATCTCGGGCTCGGCACGCAGCCGCCGCATCCGTCGTGGGGGCTGATGCTCCGCGAGGCGCAGAGCTTCCTCTCCCTGAACCCATGGTTCGCGGTCTTCCCGGGCGGCGCGATCGCGCTGACGGTGCTCGGGCTCAATCTCCTCGGCGACGGGCTGCGCGATCTGCTCGATCCCAAGACGGCGTGAGGCCGAGCGCCGTCGCAAGCGGTGGAAATCGGGCTGGGAAGTCGAGGACTTTCGTCGATTGGGGCCCCAAGAAGATTGACATTTCCAGAAATATGTCGGTATCGTAACGATTGCATTCTGGCGTAGCCTGGCTGGAGGTAGCGGAGCATCCAAGCGGCGCGCCGCGGAGAGAGTAGACGATGAAGGTTTACAACACGTCCTTCACGCTGTCGACGGACGAGCGGACCGAGATCTCGGACATCACCAAACTCGTGCGCGACGCGGTCCAGCAGTTTGCCGTCACCACCGGCATCGCGCTCGTCAACACGCTCCACACGACCTGCGCGCTCTTCGTGAACGAGTTCCAGAGCGCGCTGATCGACGATCTCCGGTCTCTGGTCGAGCGGCTGGTTCCCGAGCGCGACGGCTATCGCCACGACGACCCGCGGGTGTCCGATTGCGAGCGCGGCAACGCGCACTCGCACCTGCGCGCCGCTCTGCTCGGGCGCAACATCGCGGTCGGGGTGAACAACGGCGAGCTGACGCTCGGTCGGTTCCAGTCCGTGATCTTCGCCGAGCTCGATGGCCCCCGGAAGCGGGAGATCAGCATCCAGGTGATCGGCGAGTAGCCCGCGCTAGCGCTTCTTCGCCACCGCGGGCTCGACGTGCGAGCCATCCGTCGCGACGCGTCCCTGCACGATCTCGAAGTTCTGCACGACGAATCGCAGCGCCGGCAGACGATCCCGTAGCGCCGCCACGGTATCCAGGCCCGTCCCTTCCGATCTGATGTAGTCGAAGATCAGATGACCGCCCGGCCGCAGCACGCGATGCAGGTGCTGGACGACGGCGATCGGGCGCGGGACATGCTCGAGCACCTCGAGACAGAAGATCGTGTCGAAGAGCCCGGGCAGGGGAGCGTCGTCGCCCGCGTCGATCGGCACCCACGTGACGTACGGGCAATCGCGGAGGCGCCAGCGCGCGTAATGGAAGAGCAGGTGCGGGATGTCGGCGCCGACCAGCTGCAGGTCGCGATGCCGATAGCGCCGCGCCAGCGCCGCGAGCATCGGCGCGGTGCCGCAGCCGAACTCGGCGACGCGCCCTCCGCGCGGGACGAAGCGCGCGAAGCGATGCCCGCGCAGCGGCGAGAGCGCGTCGCGATAGGTGTGCGAGAACAGATGGTGCACGATGCGGTGGTCGCGCCACGCCTCGAGGTGGCTTTCGTCCGACACGAGCGCCGGCTCGCGCAGTTGCTCGAAGTCGATGCTCTGCAGCCGCTGGCGATAGACCCCGGAGAGGTAGAAGAAGTCGTGGGGCTGCAAGGGGCGATTGCCGAGCTCGGCGCCCCAGTACTCCTGGAATTCGGTGAGCCAGCCGAGCCGGAGCCCGGCGTAGACGAGCCTCCGGTGAACACCTGAACGCACGAGAGCGCCCAGGGCATAGAGCCGCGCGACGCTCCGCAGACGATCGAGGGGGCCCAGGCCGTCGCCGCTCCGGGCAGCCGGGTTCGGCGCCGGGAGCGAGGCCTCCTGGGCCTTGAGGAGCGCTGGAACATCGGGACGGAAATCGTCGTAACGGTTCACGGCTCACGCGCGCCCGATCACGCCCGAAAGGCCGGCGCAACCGGCCTTAATCGTACGGTAAAGAGCGGGCATTTATGGTACAAGAAACTCGCCGAGGTCGCTGATGATCCCAGTTTGCGAACCGGTTCTCCTGGGCAACGAGAAGAAGTACGTGATGGACTGCCTGGACACCCTGTGGATCTCGTCGCAGGGCAAGTACGTCCGCATGTTCGAGGAGAGCTTCGCCCGTTACTGTGGTGTGCCGTACGGCCTGGCCTGCGGTAACGGCACCGTCGGGCTGCACATGGCGCTCGAGGTGCTCGGCATCGGGCCGGGCGACGAGGTGATCATCCCCGACTTCACCATCGTCGTCACCGCGAACGTGGCGATCCTCGCCGGTGCGCGGCCGGTCCTGGTCGACGTCGAGCCCGATACCTGGTGCATCGATCCGGCGAAGATCGAGGCGGCCATCACCCCGCGCACGAAGGCGATCATGGTCGTGCACATGTACGGTCATCCCTGCGACATGGACCCGATCAATGCGATCGCCCGCAAGCACAACCTCTTCGTCATCGAGGACTGCTGCGAGTCGCACGGCGCCAGCTACAAGGGCCGCATGACCGGCTCGCTCTCGGACATCGCGGTGTTCAGCTTCTACGGCAACAAGGTCATCACCTCGGGCGAGGGCGGGATGCTGCTCACCGCCAACAAGACGTACGCCGACAAGGCGTCGATCTTCCGCGACAACGGCTTCGAGGTGCCGCGCTTCCTGCACAACGTGCGCGGCATGAACTACCGGCTCACCAACATCCAGGCGGCGATCGGCCTGGCGCAGACCGAGAAGATCGACTTCGCGGTGGCGCGCAAGCGCGAGATCGCCGCGGCCTACCTCGCCGAGCTCGCCGACTTCGAGCACGTGACCTTGCCGGTCGAGCGCCCGGGCTGCCGCAGCGTCTACTGGATGTTCGGCGTGCTCATCAACGACAGCTTCGGACGCACGAAGGAAGAGGCCATGACCGCGCTGAAGGAGCGCGGCGTCGACACGCGCTCGTTCTTCTATCCGATGACGCAGCAGAAGGCGCTCCGCGGCGACGACCCGCGGCTGCCCGATCTCAGGGGACATCGCCCGGTTTCCGCCGATCTCGCCCGCCGGGGTTTCTATCTGCCCTCCGGTATCGGCCTGACGGCGGACCAGATCCGATATTGCACCGACACGCTGAAGTCGCTCCGCCGGTAGTCTCTTGGAGAAGGGGGCTCCGCTCCCTTCCCGACTCCCCCGCGAACCCGCTGGACTCGCGCTCCACCCTTCTCGTCGCGGAGCGCCTCGCATGATCTCGATCGTGCTGGCGACCTACAACGAGCGCGACCTGATCCAAACGACGATCCGGGCGCTCCTGAAGGAAGCACCGGAGGCGATGGAGATCATCGTCGTCGACGACGATTCGCCCGATCAAACCTGGCGCGTCGTTGAATCGCTCGACCTGCCGAACGTCCGAGTCATCCGGCGCCGCCGCGCGCGGGGCCTCGCGTCGGCCTTCAATCGCGGCATCATCGAATCCAAGGGCGACTACATCGGCTGGATGGACGCCGACATGTGCATGCCGCCCTCGATGATTCCCGAGATGTACCGGAAGCTGCTGGACGAGGGCTACGACATCGCGATCGGCTCGCGGTACGCGCCCGGCGGCGTCGACGATCGCCACTGGCTGCGGGTGCAGGCGAGCCGGCTCATCAACGGTTTCGCGGGCCTGGTGCTGGGGTACGGCATCAAGGACTACGACAGCGGCTTCGTGCTGATCCGACGGAGTGTGCTCGACTCGGTGACGATCATCCCGCGCGGGTATGGCGAGTACTTCATCGAGTTCATCTACAACGCCTGTCGCAAGGGGCTCCGCGTCGTCGAGATCGGCTACCATTTCCGCGACCGGACGGTCGGCGTCTCGAAGTCGGCGCCGAGTGTCGTGAAGTTCTTCATGGCCGGGATGTGGTACGTCTTGCGGATCCTCACGGCGCGTCTCCGCAAGATCGACTGATGGACGAGGTCGTATTCGGCGTCGTGGAAAAGCCGGTCTACGTTCGGCGCGACGGGCGCGGCCTCTTCGAGGAGTTGCTCAACACCGGCCGCTGGGAGAGCCTCATCAGCGGGCGCATGGACGCCGGCGCCGTGATGGGCCATCACTACCACCACCACACGATCGTCGCGTTCTTCCTGCTGGAGGGCCGCTCGCGCGTCGTCACCCTCGACGTCGGCACGCGGGCGCGCCACGAATACGAGATCCGCGCCGGCCAGGGCTTCATCTTCCGTCCGTCGGAAGCGCGCACGATCACCCATCAAGAAGACGTCCGGTTCCTCATGCTGAAGTCGCACCGCTTCGACCCGAAGGACCCGGACCTCATCGAGTTCCAGGTTCCGTGAGCGATGGAGGCGTACGAATACGGCAAGATGTTCGGCCTGGAGGACGGCCTCTGGTGGTACCGGGGCCTGCGCCTGCACTTCCAGGAGGCGCTCCGCCGCGCGAACCTGCCGAGTGACGCGATGGTGCTCGACGCCGGCTGCGGTACCGGCGCAAATCTGGTCTTGCTGTCGCGCAGCTTCACGCGGGCGGTCGGCTGCGATCTCTCCGAGCGCGCCGTGCGGTTCAGTACCGACCGCGGGCACAAGCGCGTGTTGGTCGCCGACGTGAACAACCTGCCGTTCAAGAGCGGCGTCTTCGACGGTGTCTTGTGCAGCGACGTGCTGGAGTGTGCGGAGGTCGACGAGCGGAGCGCGGTCGGCGAGCTGGCCCGGGTCAGTCGCGCCGGCGCGCGCATCATCCTGAGCGCCTCGGCCTATCCGTTCCTGATGAGCGAGCACGACCGCGCGGTGCACTCGGTGCGTCGCTACCGCGCGGGTGAGTTGAAAGAGAAGGTATCGGTGCCCGGAATGCAGATCGTCGGGGCGCGGCACCTCTTTGGCTTCTTCTTCCTGCCGATCGTGGCCTACCGGCTGCTGCGCCGCGCGGTCCGACGCGGCGACCGCCCGGGCGGGCCGCAGTCCGACCTGTTCGCGCTCCCACGCTTCGTCAACGAGCTGCTGTTCGGCGTGGCCAGGCTGGAGGTCGCGCTGTCGCGGCTGGCTCGCCTGCCGTTCGGCACGACCCTGCTGGTGGAGATGCGACGGACCTAGGACCGCGAGTGCCTAGCGACCAAGCCACCCACACCAGAGGCACAGGTCGGCGCCGCTCAGCGCGTAGGTGACGAAGACGATGGCGCCGATGAACGCGGCCAGGGCGACGTACAAGGATCCGATGGTGTCACGCATCACGTTCGCCGGCATTTTATCGCGCCGGTCGGCCTTGCTCCTCTGTCTGCTGGTCGGCTATCTGGTCATCGGCCTCTTCTCCGCGCTGACCCTGGCGAGCCACGACTACGAAACGGAATACCTCGCCCTGGGCAATCTCGTGGTGCGCGGCGAGATCAGCCTGTACCAGGACGAGCTGCGCGGCCACTGGCCTCCGTTGCCGTTCTACGTCTACGGCGTCTTGCAGACACTGACGGGTCCGAGCCTCCTCAGCGGGCGGCTGCTGGCGTGCGTGATCGGCGCGCTCGTCCTCGCCCTCGTGTTCCTGCTGGCGACCCGATGGGCGGGTTCGCTGGCCGGGGCCACGGCGGCCGCGCTCTTCTGCTCGCACGGACTCCTGATCGGCTACGTCGCCACGGTGCATTTCGCCGGACTCGTCGCGCTCCTGATTCTCGTCGGACTCTACGTGCTCTACGGTGCCGGCGGGTCGTGGCGACCGTTCGTGGCGATGGGGATCTTCGCGGTCCTGTTCCTCGTGAAGAACAACTACTGGCCGGCCATTCCGTTCGTGCTCGCGCTGCTCCTGAGCCGTCCCCAGTCGGCGCGCGCTCGCGTGGCCCTGATCGCGATCGCCCTGGCGATTCCGGCCGCATTCTTCGCCTCGGATCCGCGGCATCTGAAGATGCTCGCCTACGTTCCGGTCCTGCAGCGATGGGTCGAGCCGCTCGGCTATCACCCCTGGTACATGCTGACGGAAGACGCCGGCCAGATCGCGGCATCCGACTATGCGGACATCGTCTGGGAGTTTTCGGTCGCCGGGCGACTCAAGGGCATCGCCGGCGGCCTCGTGTTCCTGGGGCGTCGCTACGCGATATGGCTCGTGCTCCTGGCACTCGCCGCGGGCATCGCCCTCTGGCGTTCTCGCGACTGGCGCGCGGCGGCGCGGCTCTGGTCGACGGCCGGCGTCGCCACCACGTTCTGGCTGTTCTGGTACCTCGCCGGGTTTCAGTTCATCGTGCTGGGCCCGTATGCCAAGCAGGCGGTCGGCTTCGTCGGCGCGGTGGCGCCGCTCCTGGCCGTCGCCATCGGCTGTCTCATGGCCGTTGTCATGGAGCGATTTCTTCCGTCTCGTCCGGTCCGGAAGGCGCTGCTCGCGCTTCTGGTGCTGGCGGTCCTCGCATCGCCGTGGATCCACCGCCATCACAATCTGCCTCGCCGCGTGTCGCTGGCGGACGGACCGATCGCGACCCTGCCGCGGGTCGCCGCGCAGCTGGCGACCTTGCTGCCCGCCGGCGAGTCGAGGATCTTCGGGCTCGCCGACCCGATGCCGATCTATCTCGCGGGGCGGCGGACTTATCTACGTCAGTTCAATCAGGAACGCTGGGGCTTCACGAGCCTCCGCGATCGCGAGCGTTACGCGCGAGTCGGGATGTGGGGGCCGGCCGAGATCGAGGAGTGGCTGGGAAAAGACGCACGCTACGCGGTGGTCGAATCGGACCTCGTCCAGTTCTATCGAAATCGCCCGTTGTATCGTGAAGCGCTCGCCCGGGTCGATATCCTGCTCGCCCAGAACTTCACCTTGCTCGGGAAGGTGGACGAGCGCCCGGGCGATACCTTCTCGGTCTACCGGCGTAACGCGCCCAGTGCCTACGGCGATCCGGACTCGCTGGTGGCGCTGACCGTCACCGCGGTCGACGAGAGCCGGGTGATGCTGCGATGAGCGGGTCAACTCGGGCCTTGACGGCTACGCTGCTGGTCGTGATCGTCTTCCTGGCGCAGGCGGCGTTCTACAGCCGCACGCTCGTCCCTTCGGAGAACGAGAACTCCTATCTCGGCCTCGGCTTCCTCACGGTCACCGGCCAGATGTCGCTCTATCAGGACGAGCTCACCGGCCAGCGCCTCCCGCTGCCGTTCTACGTGTTCGGCGCCTCGCAGGTGCTGTTCGGCCGTAACCTCTGGGCGGGGCGCCTCGTGTCGATCGTGTTCGGCACGGCGGTGATCGTGCTGACGATGTACCTGGCTTCCCGGCTCGCCGGACCGCTGGCCGGATGGCTCGCCGGCCTGCTCCTGGCCACCCAGGGCGCGGTGGTGAGCTACTACTCGATCGCCGCGTACCACGCCTGGAGTGCGCTCCTGCTCCTCGCCGCCGTCACCCTCCTCATCGCCGGAGGGCGCTATCGCGCGTTGTATGGAATGGCGGCCGCGGCGCTGACCCCGGTGTCGCGGACCAACATGATCGGGGCCGTCCCGTATCTGTGGGTGTGGGCGATGCGCATCGCGACCGGAACGCGCCGGCGAATTCTCGCCACGCTCGTCGTGATCGCGCCGTTCGTCGTCTTCCTCGTGTCCGACTCGCGCCACGTCAAGCTCTTCGCGCACATCCCGGTGCTCAAGCACCTCGTGGCGCCGCTCGGCTATCGATCGATCGTGTACTTCGAGGCGCTCGAAGTGGAGTCGTGGACGACCCAGCTCTGGTCGCTGGTGAGATTCGCACGGCGGTTCGAGTCCTGGGCGCTGGCGGCCGCCGTGCTGCTCTTGGTGCTTCTGCTGCTCGTGCTGCGCGGGGCACGGCTGTCTTCCTTCTGGTCCAGCAACGAGCTGGCCGTCGCGGGGCTCGCGGTCTGGATGCTGGCCTGGCACTGCTTCATGTTCTGGATGAACCTCAAGTGGGTCATCGCCTACTTCCCGGACTTCGCGCCGCTGTTCGCCGTGGTCCTGGGAACCGCGGCGGCGCGCCTGCTCGACCAGCCGCGACTCAGACCGTACGAGCGTGGCGCTCTCATCGGCGGTCTCGCCCTCGCGTGCGTGGTCTCGGTCGTGTTCATCCGGAGCCCGATGATGCCGCGGCCGATCCCGCGACCCTTCGCGGACGACTCGATCCAGCGGGTCGCGCGCGCCGCCGCGAAGCTCGCGGCCATCGTTCCGCCCGGCGAGCGTGTGTTCCTCGTGGGACCGTCGATCGGCGTGTACCTGGCGGGGCGCATCGCGTACCTGCAGCAGATGATGGCGCCCGGCACCCTGGTCGCTCGCGACGGCGAACCGGAGCTGATCGCCAAGAGCGGTGTCTGGGGGCGCGTGGAGATCGACCGCTGGCTCGGGCACGACGTCCGATACGCGGTGGTGACGCCGTCGTTGCTGGAGGGGCTGAAACCGTCGCGCCCCGATACGATCGGACGGATCGAGACCTTGCTGCGCGAGCGCTTCGAGCGGGTCGCGGTCCTCGACGACGAGCCGACGACCGCCTACGACGTCTACCGCCGTCGCGACGTGAAGGCGGGCTCGTGAGAGAGCTGCGCTGCCCGATCTGCGGCGAGGAGCGACGCGCGGTCGTGTATCGCAGCACCTTGCCGCCCGACGCCGAAACGTCGGGTCGGCGCCCGGTCGACCCTCTGGCGGTCCACTTCCGGATCAACCGTTGCGTGGGATGCGGCCTGATCTACTCGAGCCCGATCCTCGACGACAACGGCGCCCGAGCCCTGTACTCGGAAGCGTCGCATACCAACGTGCCCGCCGGTGAGGAGGACAACGTCCGGCGGACGTTCGCCGGCTATTACGATCTCGCCAAGCCTCATCTGGCGCGGCGTGACCGCATCCTCGACATCGGCTGCGACGTGGGCGTCCTCTTGAACATCGCGCGGCAGGACGGTTTTCACGAGCTGCACGGAGTCGAGCCGAATCCGATGGCCGCCGACCGCGCCCGCGCGGTGGCGGGCAGCGTCATCTCCTCGGAGTTCTACGAAGCGATCCCGTATCCGCCGGATCACTTCGACCTCGTCACCTTGATTCACGTCGTGGACCACCTGGTCGATGTCAATCGGGTCCTGACCAAGGTCTTCCGTGAGCTCAAGCCCGGGGGCGTCGTGGTCAGCGTCGTGCACAACGTGGAGTCGCTGCTCGCCCGGGTTCTGCGCGAACGGTTTCCGCCGTTCAACGCCTACCACAACTACTTCTTCACCAAGCGAACCCTGGCCGACCTCTTCCGGCGCCGAGGCTTCGAGCCCATCGCGTCGGTGTCCACCCGAAACGTGTACTCGTTCGGGTTCCTGGCGCAGCGCGCGCCGCTGCCGGGCGGGCTCCGGCGACCGGTCGAGGCGCTGGTTTCATCGGTGGGGCTCGGACGCGTGCCGCTCTCGCTGCCGCTCGGCAACATTGGGCTGGCGGCCCGGAAGCCCGCGAACTCATGAGAGTTCGCGCCGTCCAGACCCCTGTGATATTGTCCTGAAAAGTGCCACACCGCGAACCGCGTAGAACGCGGCGACGCGCCGGGGCCGGTCGTGCGGCGAGTCGCCTGCCACGAGATATCTCCCGGGAGACCCTTCTTCGGCTGCACCGCGAGATGCTCCGCGTGCGCCGGATCGAAGAGGGACTCGCCGAGCTCTACAAGGAGCAGGAAATGCGCACCCCTGCGCATTTCTCCGTGGGCCAGGAGGCCGTCGCCGTCGGCGTGTGCGGCGCGCTCGAGCGCCACGATGTCGTCTACAGTGGCCATCGCTGTCACGCGCACTACCTCGCCAAGGGCGGCGATCTCACCGCCCTGGTCGCCGAGCTCTACGGCCGGGAAGCCGGCTGCGCGCGAGGACGCGGCGGGTCGGTCCATCTCACCGACCCTGAGGTCGGATTGATCGCATCGTCGGCGATCCTCGCCCAGACGATCCCGGTCGCAGTCGGGTCCGCGCTCGCCTTCAAGATGGACAGGCAACGCCGCGTCGCCGTCACCTTCTTCGGCGACGGCGCGGTCGACGAGGGTGTCTTTCACGAGAGTCTCAACTGGGCGGCGGTCCGGCGGCTTCCGGTCGTGTTCGTCTGCGAGAACAACCTCTACGCGACGCACTCGCCGCTGTCCGTCCGCTTGCCCGCCGGGACCGAGATCTACCAGCGCGCGGCGGCGTACCGGATCGCCAGCGAGCGAGTCGACGGCAACGACCTGGTGGCCGTGTACCGTGGCGCCCGCCAGGCGGTGGAACGCTGCCGCCGCGGCGAAGGGCCGGTGTTCCTGGAGTGCATGACGTATCGCTGGCTCGAGCACGTCGGCCCGCTCGACGACAGCGACCGCGGCTATCGACCCGCTGCCGAGATCGCGGCCTGGAAGCGCCGGGATCCGGTGACGCGGAGCGCTCGGATGCTCGTCGCCGCGAAAGCGACGACGCGCGAGCAGCTGGCCGAGCTCGAGAGCCAGATCCAGGCCGAGCTCAGCGAGGCCGTCACCGCGGCGCGCCGGGCGCCGTGGCCCGACCCGAAGGATCTCCTGCTGGACGTGTTCTGATGCGCGAGCTCACCTACGCCGACGCGATCGCCGAGGCCCTCGTGCAGAGCATGGAGCGCGATCCCAACGTGTTCGTGTGCGGGATCGGTGTCGACGACCACAAGGGCATCTTCGGCACGACGCGGTCGGCATTCGAGCGCTTCGGCGCCGCGCGCGTGTTCGACGTGCCGATCGCCGAGCAGGCGCTCACCGGCGTCGCGATCGGCGCGGCGCTCATGGGCAAGCGCCCGGTGGTCGTGCATGCGCGCAACGACTTCATGTTCCTGGCGACCGATCAGATGATCAACCTGGCCGCGAAAACGCGATACATGTACGGCGGGCGGCTGCGGGCGCCGATCGTCGTCCGGTCGATCGTCGGCAAGGGCTGGGGACAGGGGGCGACGCACTCGCAGAGCCTGCAGGCGCTCTTCGGACACTTTCCGGGCCTCCAGGTCGTCATGCCGGCACTTCCGCGCGACGCCAAGGGGTTGACCCTGGCCGCGCTCCGCGCCGAGGGCCCGGTTGTCCTCCTCGAGCACCGCACGCTCTACTCGACGAAAGGGCCCGTGCCCGAGGCCCCGGAGGTCACGCCCATCGGCACCGCCGCCGTCGTCCGGGAGGGCGCCGACGTGACGGTCGTGGCCACGTCGCTGATGGTGGTGGAGGCGCTGCGCGCGGCCGAAAGACTGGCGACCCTCGGCGTCGATGTCGAGGTCGTCGACTGCCGGTCGATCCGGCCGTTCGACCGCGACACCGTGCTGACGTCCCTGGCCAAGACCGGCCGCGTCGTCGTCGCGGATACGAGCTGGGTCAGCTTCGGCGTCGCGAGCGAGGTGGCGTCCGTGTGCGCCGATGAAGGCTTTCGCCATCTGCGGGCGCCGGTGCGCCGGATCGGCCTCGCCGACTGTCCAGCGCCGGTGTCGTTGTCACTGGAGCGCGCGTTTTATCCGGACTTCCGGACGATCATGCGCGAGTGCCTGGCCGTGCTGGATCGCGATGCCGAGCTGCGCGAGCTCGAAAGCGTCGAAGACTCCGCCTTCACGGGGCCCTATTGATGGGACGCGACGTCTCGCTGTCGGTACTGATCCCGGCGTTCAACGAGGAAAAGCATCTCGAGCAGACGGTCGACGCCGTCCGTCAGGCGGTGGGCTCGGCCGTGTCGAATCTCGAGATCCTGATCGTGGACGACGGCAGCTCCGATGCGACGGCCGAGATCGCGCGAAGGCTGGAGAAGGACGACCCGCGCATCCGGCTCCTCGTGAACCCCGTCAACGTCGGACTCGGCGCGAGCTACAAGCGCGGACTGTACGAAGCGGTCAAGACCCACTTCGTCTATATCCCGGGCGACAACTCGTGGCCGGCCGCGTCGCTGGCCCAGATCATCGGGAGCCTCGGCCGCACCGACGTCGTCACGTCGTACGCGACCAACCCGGAAGTCCGCGTCGGATACCGCCGCGTCGTCTCGACGCTCTACACCCGGGTGGTGAACGGGTTGTTCGGCTTCAACATGCGCTACTACAACGGCCTCACGATCTATCCGCTGCCGTTCGTGCGGCGGCATCCTCCGACGACGACCGGATTCGGGTTCCAGGCGGAGCTCCTGCTGCACGCGCTCGCGACCGGGCTGTCGGTCACTGAAGTCGGCGTGCCGATCGAGGAGGACGCGGGTCGCCGGTCGCGCGCGATCACGCTCCGCAACATCGTCAGCGTGTTGCGCACGCTCGTCGCGACGTTCTGGGCGCTGCGAATCCGCGCGACGCCGCGGACGGTGCCCGCCTCATGAGCCGTGTCCTCGTCACGGGCGGCGCGGGCTACGTCGGCGCGGTCCTGGTGCCGCGGCTCGTGGCCGCCGGCCACGACGTCACCGCGCTCGATCTGTTCGTCTTCGGCGACTACCTGCCGCCGGAGTCATCGGCAACGCCAGCCCTCAAGAAAATCAAGGGCGACATCCGCGACGTCGCGCTGCTCGAGCGCGCGCTGCCCGGCCACGACGCGGTCATCCATCTGGCGTGCATCTCCAACGACCCGAGCTTCGCGCTCGATCCGGCGCTGAGCCGCACGATCAACTACGACTGCTTCGAGCCGCTGGTAGTGGCCGCCAAACGCGGAGGCGTGCGCCGGTTCGTCTACGCGTCGACCTCGAGCGTCTACGGCGTCAGCGACAAGCCCGACGTCACCGAGGATCATCCGCTCGTGCCGCTGACCGACTACAACAAGTACAAGGGGCTCTGCGAGCCGCTGCTCTTCAAGCACCAGGCGGCCGGCTTCACGACCGTCACGATCAGACCGGCGACGGTGTGCGGCTACTCACCACGGCTGCGGCTCGACCTCACCGTGAACATCCTGACGATGTCGGCGCTGACGAAGGGACGCATCACGGTATTCGGGGGGAGCCAGCAGCGGCCCAACATCCACATCGACGACGTGGTCGATCTCTACCTGCTCCTGCTGGAGCTGCCGGACGCGATGATCGCCGGCCGGACCTACAACGCCGGCTATCAGAACCACACCGTCGCCGAGATCGCCGAGATCGTCCGTACGGTGGTGACGCGCGAGGTGCCGTCGCGGGCCAACGTGGACATCGTCACGACGCCCTCCGACGATCTGCGCTCGTACCACATCTCTTCGGAGAAGATCCGGCGCGAGCTCGGCTTCGTGCCCAAGCGCACGATCGAGGACGCGGTGCGCGATCTCTGCCGCGCGTACCTGGCCGGCAAGGTGCCCGATCCCGACGGCGTCGGGTACTACAACGTCCGGACGTTGCAGGCGACCGGGCTCAAGTGAAGGCGCCCAAGAGCGTCGTCACGGGCGGCTGTGGCTTCATCGGCAGCCACATGGTCGACCTGCTGCTCGCCGAAGGGCACGAGGTCGTCGTGATCGACAACCTCAGCACCGGTCGGCTGGCGAACCTCGAGCATCACAAGGGCGCGCCCGGGCTCAAGTTCGTGGAGGCCGACGTGACCGATGGCCAGCGGATGGCCGCCGAGGTCGTTGGCGCCGAGTGGGTGTTCCACTTCGCGGCGCTCGGCGACATCGTCCCGTCGATCGAGCGCCCCACCGCGTACGTCGGCACCAACGTGATGGGGACTCTGGGAGCGCTCGAGGGCGCGCGCGCGGCCGGCGTGAAGCGGTTCGTCTACTCCGCGTCGTCCTCGTGCTACGGCATCGCCGACATCTATCCCACGCCCGAGACCGCGCCGATCAGGACCGAGTATCCCTACGCGGTCAGCAAGTATCTGGGCGAGCAGCTCGTGCTGCACTGGGGCCGCGTGTACGGCCTCCCCGTCGTGTCGCTGCGCTACTTCAACGCCTACGGCCCGCGCTCGCGCACGTCCGGCGCCTACGGCGCGGTGTTCGGCGTGTTCCTCGCGCAGAAGCTCCATGGCCATCCGTTCACGATCGTCGGCGACGGCACGCAGTCGCGCGATTTCGTCTTCGTCACCGACGTGGCGCGCGCCAACCTGATGGCCGCGCGCTCGAGCGTGAGCGGCGAAGTGTTCAACGTCGGCGCGGGAAAGCCGCAGACCGTGAACCGGCTGGTCGAGCTGCTCGGCGCGCCGGGCGTCGTCCACGTGCCGCGCCGGCCGGGTGAGCCCGACCGCACCGAGGCCGACATCAGGAAGATCCGTGCGACGCTCGGCTGGGAGCCGAAGGTCAGCTTCGAGCGCGGGGTCGAGCTGATCCTCGAGAACATCGACTACTGGCGTCAGGCGCCGCTCTGGACGGTCGAGAAGATCGAGGCCGCCACGCGCGAGTGGTTCAAGAGACTGGGTTAGGCGCGATGTACGCCAAGTTCGAGCACAAGATCAAGACGCCGCAGCAGCTGGCGGAGCTGGTCGGACGACGGCCCCGCCGCCACAGCGTGATCATGTGTCACGGCACGTTCGACATCGTGCATCCCGGGCACTTGCGCCATCTGATGTACGCCAAGGAGAAAGCAGACCTCTTGGTCGTCAGCGTCACCGCCGACGAGCACATCTCGAAGGGGCCGTACCGACCGTACGTGCCTCAGGAGCTGCGCGCGGCGAACCTGGCGGCGTTCGAGTTCGTCGACTACGTGGTGATCGACCGCAACGCGACGCCGATCGAGAACATCGGGATCATCCAGCCCGACTTCTTCGCCAAGGGCTTCGAGTACCAGACGGCGCCGCTGCCGCCGAAGACCGAGGAAGAAATGCGCGCGCTCGAGGCGTACGGCGGCGAGATGGTGTTCACCCCGGGCGACGTCGTGTACTCGTCGACCGCGCTGATCACCCAGCATGGCCCGAAGATCGGGACCGAGAAGCTGGTCGCGCTGCTGCAGTCCGAGCGCGTCGGCTTCGACGACTTGCGCGACACGTTGCGCGGGCTCGGGCGCCTGCGCGTGCACGTGATCGGCGACACGATCGTCGACCGCTATTCGTACTGCGCCCTGCTCGGCCAGAGCGCGAAAGCGCCGTGCTTCAGCGTGCGGCTCGAGCACGCCGACGTCTTCGTCGGCGGCGCGGCGATCGTGGCCAAGCACGCCAAGAGCCTCGGCGCCGAGGTGACGTTGACGACGGTGCTCGGCGACGACGAGCTGCAGCCGGTCGTCCTCGACGATCTGCAGGCGGCGAAGGTGGTCGTCCAGCCGCTGATCGACGCGAGCCGGCCCACGACGCTCAAGGAGCGGTTCATCGCCGACGGCCACCGGATGCTGCAGGTGGATCGCGTCGACAACCGCGTGGTGTCCGACCGGATCCGCCGCCAGATCACCGACGCGATCCACCGGGCGCCCGCCGATGTCCTGATCTTCAGCGATTTTCGTCACGGGATATTCCATCACGGCACGATCGCCGAGTACGTGAGGGCGGTACGCCCCGGCGTGCTCAAGGCGGCCGACAGCCAGGTCTCGAACCGCTGGGGCAACATCATGGACTTCCGCGGCTTCGACCTGATCACACCGAACGAGCGCGAGGCGCGCTTCGCGCTGGGCGACCAGGACACCGGCGTGCGCCCGCTCGCGCAGCGCCTGTTCACCGAGGCGCAGTGCCGCTACCTGATCCTGAAGCTCGCCGAGCGCGGCACCCTGACCTATCGCAGCCCCGGCCCGCTGCCGCGCGAGTTCTTCATCCTCGACAGCTTCGTGGACGGACTCGTGGATCCGATCGGGGCGGGCGATGCGCTCCTGGCGCTCTCCACCCTGGCCCTCGGCCAGTCCGGCGACATCGTGCGGGCCAGCGTGCTCGGGAGCCTCGCGGCGGCCATCTCGTGCGAGCGCCCGGGCAACGTGCCGGTCCAGGCGGAAGAGGTCGCCTCGCGCCTGGATCGACTGGAGCGGTCCGCGGCCGGCAGCGCGTGAAGTACCTCGTCGTTGGCCTCGGTAACCTCGGCCGCCGGCGGGCGGCCCTTCTGGGCTCGCGCTGCGTCGCCACCGTCGATCCAATCGCCCAGGACGCGCAGCACCAGAGCGTCGACGAGGTGAGCGCCGACCGCTACGACGCGGTCGTCCTGGCCGTGCCCAACCGCGACAAGCTCGAGTACGTCCGCGCTTTCCTCCGGCTCGGCAAATCCGTGGTGGTCGAGAAGCCGATGCTCTTCGCGGGCCGCGGCGACGCCGAGGCGCTCGCCCGCGAGGCGCGCAACGGCGCGATCTGGTACACGGCCTATAACCACCGCTTCGAGCCGCTCGTGCGCAAGCTGAAGGTCCTCCTCGACGCTGGCGCCGTCGGCAAGCTCGATCGCGCCAGATTCGTGTACGGCAACGGCACCGTCCGCGACTGGGTGGGCACGTGGCGTGAGGCAGGCACCGGCGTGCTCGAGGATCTCGGTTGCCATCTGCTCGACCTCGGCGGCTGGCTGTTGCCGCGCGAGCACGAGCGCTACCGGCTCTGGGATCTCCGCTCGGTCGAATCCGCGACCTTCGACTACGCGGCCTTCTCGAGCGCCGATCGCCGGATCCTCTACGAGGTCGGCACGGTCTTCTGGCAGAATCGGTTCGAGGTCGACGTCTACGGCTCGGCGGGCTCGCTGCACCTGCGCGGCCTGAACAAATGGGGCGGCGCGACCCTGGCGCGTCACGCGCGCGTCTATCCGAGCGGGGCGCCGGTGGAGCAGGTCGAGTCGACCCGCGGCGAGGACACGAGCTGGCGCGACGATCTCGCGGAGTTCGAGCGGCGCGTGGCCGCCGGCGAAGGCAGCGGCGCCGGCGACTGGTCGATCTCGGCCGCGATCGCCGATCTCGCCGCGCAGGCTCCGGTCCGGACCGACGGGTGAGACGCGCGCGATGAGCGCCCCCGTCGGCGTCGTCGGGCTCTCGCATCTCGGCATCGTGACGAGCACGGGCCTGGCGTCACTCGGCCGGACCGTCGTCGCCGTCGACGCCGACGCTCAGATCGTGAAGTCGCTGGCCGCGGGCCGCCCGCCGATCCACGAGCCCGGTCTCACCGAGCTGCTCGGGCCGTCCGGGCCCGCCTTCTCCACGGACTACGCGAGTTTGCAGCGCTGCGGGCTCGTCCTGCTCGCCGCCGACACGGTGACCGACGAGAGCAACCGCTCCGAGCTCGCCTCGCTCGAGGCGCACCTGGATGAGCTCGTTCCGTGGCTCGCCGCCGATGCCGTGCTCGTGCTGATGAGCCAGGTGCCCGTCGGTTACACCCGCCGGCTCGCCGAGCGTCTGCGCACGCGGCGCCGCGACTTCCGCGGGCCCGTCTACTACTGGGTGGAGACGCTGGTGATCGGCGACGCGGTCGCCCGCTTCCGGGCGCCGGAGCGCATCATCCTCGGCGGCGTCTCGGCGGACTGGGAGCCCGATCGGCGCCTCGGCGCGGTGCTCGCGCCGTTCACGTGCCCGATCCTCCGGATGAGCTACGAGAGCGCCGAGCTGACGAAGGCGGCGATCAATCTCTATCTCTCGACCTCGCTGACGTTCGCCAACGCGCTGGCAGATCTCTGCGAGGCGAGCGGGGCCAGCATGCGCGCGATTCTTCCCGCGCTCCGGAGCGACGCGCGCATCGGGCCGCGTGCCTACATCCGCCCCGGCCTCGGGATCGGCGGCGGCAACCTCGAGCGCGACCTGGTCAATCTCGGCGAGCTCGCGGCGCGGCTCGGTGTCGACGGCTCGCTCCTCTCGCTGATCCTCGAAGCGAGCCGAGCGCGCTACGACTGGCTCACGCGCGCGGTCGAGCGTCACCTGTTGGCCGGCCCCGCGCGGCCGCGGATCGCGGTGTGGGG
>Ga0075433_10000176_pt1 | contig 35427 bp, 38 predicted proteins | sample RhiMethybrSRZTD2_FD_75299 | JGI IMG/M metagenome (GOLD analysis project Ga0075433, IMG submission 75299) | Populus rhizosphere microbial communities from Tennessee, USA - Rhizosphere MetaG P. TD hybrid SRZTD2 | ecosystem: Host-associated > Plants > Roots > Rhizosphere > Soil | place: USA... | reverse complement strand
TCAGCCGAGCATCCACTGCCCGCCGTCGACGCTGATGGTCTGCCCGGTCACGTAGGCCGCGTCGTCGGAGACGAAGAAGAGCACCGCGCGCGCCACGTCCTCGGGCGCGCCGAGGCGCCCGAGCGCGATCGAGTCCATGAGGCGCGCCTGCCCCGCCGCCCCCATCGCCTCCCACTGCAGCTCGGTGGCCGGGTTCGTGCGCATGAAACCCGGGGCCACCGAGTTGACCCGGATGCCGTGGCGGCCGAGCTCCCGCGCGGTCTGGCGCGTGAAGCCGATGAGCCCGGCCTTGGCACTCGCGTAGGCCTGGATGCCGGTGAGGCTGTACGAGCGCCCCGCCCCCGAGGAGATGTTCACGATGGCCCCGCGCCCGGCCCGCTTCATGAGGGGGGCGACCGACCGCGTGAAGTGAAAGGCCCCGTCGAGGTTGACCGCGAAGATCTCGCGCCACGCCTCGTCCGACACCTCCTCCACCGGCCGCATCACCTGCCCCGAGACGCCGCCCGCGGTGTTGACCAGGATGTCGACGCGCCCCGCCGCCCCATCCACCCGCCCCACGAAGTCGGCCACCGCGCGCGCGTCGCGCACGTCGACCGCCGCGGCCTCGCCCGCCCCGGGCCGCGCCGCGTCCACCGCGGCGCGCGTCGCGGCGAGCTCGGGGGCGCGCACGTCGCAGGCCCACACCCGGGCGCCCTCGCGGGCCAGCTCGACGCAGATCGCGCGGCCGATGCCGTGCGCGGCGCCGGTCACGATCGCCACCCGCCCCTCGAGCCGCACGGCTAGAGCTGCCCCCGCAACCGGGGGTCGAGCGCGTCGCGGAGCCCGTCGCCCAGGAGATTGAAGCCGAGGACCGCGAGCATGATGGCCAGGCCGGGCACGGTGGCGATGTGCGGGGCCACCAGCAAGAAGTCGCGCCCGCTCGAGACCATCAGCCCCCACGAGGCCGTGGGCGGCTGGGCCCCGAGCCCGAGGAAGGAGAGCGCGGCCTCGACCAGGATCGCGTTGGCCATGAAGAGCGTCGAGTAGACGATGACGGTCGGCAGCACGTTGCGCAGCACGTGCCGGGTGAGCACGCGCAGGGCGGAGGCGCCGAGGGCGCGGGCCGCCCGCACGTACTCGGACTCGCGCGCGGTGAGCACCGCCGAGCGCACCAGCCGGGTGGCGGTGGGGGCGCCCCATATGCCGACCGCGATCGTGGTGTTGAGCACGCCGGGGCCGAGCGCGGAGACCACCGCGATGGCGAGCAGCAGGTACGGGAACGCGAGCAGGACCTCGACGACGCGCATGACCACCACGTCGACCACGCCGCCCGCGAAGCCGGCCAGGCAGCCCAGGGTGAGGGCCACCGCCAGCGCGATGGCCACCGAGAGGCCGCCCACCAGGAGCGCGACGCGGCTGCCGAAGATCAGCCGCGAGAGGATGTCGCGCCCGAACTCGTCGGCGCCGAGCAGGAACTTGCCGCCCGGCCGCGCCCGCTTCTCGATCAGGCTCTGCTTCGCCGGATCGGCGGGGGCCAGCCACGGCGCGCCCGCGGCGGCCAGCACCAGCAGCGCGACCACCACCAGCCCGATCATGGCGAGCCGGCTCCGGCGGAAGCGCCGCCACGCGTCCGCGGACAGGGTCGCGGGCGCGAGCGACGCCTCGGGCCCCGCGAGCGCGTCCGCCGCGATCGCCACCCGGTTACCCCTGCCGCGCGATGCGGGGGTCGAGCGCGCCGTAGGCCACGTCCACCGCCAGGTTGATCAGCACGAACGCGAGCGCGAACACCAGCACCGCGCCCTGCAGCAGCACGTAGTCGCGCGCGAAGATCGCCTTCACCATGAGGCGGCCGAGGCCCGGCCAGGCGAACACGGTCTCGGTCAGCACCGCGCCGCCCATGAGCTGGCCGGCCTGCAGGCCGAGCAGGGTGAGGATCGGGATCGCCGCGTTGCGGAGCGCGTGCTTCGACACCACGAGCCGCTCCGCCACCCCCTTGGCCCGCGCGGTGCGCACGTAGTCCTCGCGCAGCACCTCGAGCACGCTCGAGCGCGTCATGCGCGCCACCATCGCCACCGACGGCAGGGCCAGGGTGACCGCGGGCAGCACCAGGTGGCCGAGGGAGCCGGTCCCGCCCACCGGCAGCCACGGCAGCCAGAGCGCGAAGATCACGATCAGCACGAGACCGGTCCAGAACACCGGCATCGAGAGGCCGAAGAGCGAGCCCACGCGGGCCGCCGCGTCGAAGAGGGAGTTGGGCCACACCGCGGAGACCACGCCGGCGGCCACCCCGGCCGCGGCGGCCAGCACCAGGGCGGCCAGGGTCAGCTCGAGGGTTGCGGGCCAGGCGTCGGCCAGCTCGTCCACCACCGGGCGGTTCTGCTGGATGGAGCGGCCGAGGTCGCCGCGCGCGAGGTGCCCCACGTAGGCGGCGTAGCGGACCAGCAGCGGCTTGTCGAGCCCGAGATAGTCTCGCAGGCGGGCCACCGCGTCGGGGGTGGCGTGCTCACCCAGCATGAGGGCGACCGCGTCCCCCGGGATCAGCTCGACGGTGAGCATGACCACGAAGACCACGCCCAGCAGCACCGGCACCGCCAGGAGCAGCCGGCGCGCCACGAAGGTCAGCACGACGACCGTCCCGGTCCTACTTGTCGAGCCAGACCTTCCCCAGCCAGAGGTTGTATTCGACCGGGTGCACCGTGAAGCCCTTGACCCCGGCCCGCGTCACCACGATCTCCTTGGTGTTGTAGACCGGGATCCACACCATCTCGCGGGCGAGGATGTCCTGTGCTTCACCATATTGCTTCTCGCGCTCGGTCTGGTTCAGGTTGCGCCGCGCCAGCTCGACCAGCGCGTCGACCTTCGGGTTCGCGTAGCGCGAGGTGTTCCAGCCGGTGGGCGGGACCTGCTTGCTGTGGAAGAGCGCGTACATCGAGTAGTCGGCGTCCGCGTTCGACGTCACCCAGCCCAGCGTGAACATGTGGTCCTTGAAGCCGGCGGAGCGGAACTGGGTGAACACGGTGGCCCACTCGAGGAACTGCACCTTGGTCTCGACCCCGACTTCCTTGAGCATGGCCTGGATGGCCTCGGTGATCTCCCCGTCCTTCGGATAGCGCCCGCGCGCGGCCAGCCAGGAGAGCGAGAGCCGCTGCCCGCCTTTCTGGAGGACGCCGTCGGGGCCCGGGGTCCAGCCGGCCTGGGCGAGCAGGGCCTTGGCCTTCGCGCGGTCGAAGGGATACAGCCGATCGAGCTGCATGTCCTTGAAGCCGAACACGCTCGGGGCCAGCACCCCGCGGGCGGCCACCGCCGAGCCCTCCAGGATGTTGTCCAGGATGGCCTTGCGGTCGACCGCGTAGAGCAGCGCGGTGCGCACCCGCACGTCGTCGAGCGGCGGGACCGCCGCGTTCATGCCCGCGAAGACCACGCGCCCGCCCACCACCTCGTGGACCGCGTACTTGGGGTCGCGCTTGATCTGCGCGAGCTGGGCCGGCGCGGGCAGCAGCACCATGTCCGCGTCGCCGGTCTGCAGCGCGATCATCCGCGCGCCTTCCTCGGGCACCACCTTGAAGATCACCCGGTCCAGCAGCGCCTTGTCGCCCCAGTAGTCCGGGTTGCGCTCGAGGATCACGTGGGTGTTGGTCTTCCACTCCACGAAGCGGAACGGGCCGGTGCCGACCGGGGCGCGGCTGAAGCCCTCGCCCATCTTCTGCACCGCGGTCGGGGAGACGATGCCGGTGCAGTACATCGCGAGCGTGCGAAGGATGGGCCCGTAGGGCTCGCGGGTCATCACGTCGACGGTGAGGTCGTCCACCACCTCCGCGCCCGCGAGCGGGCCGGCCAGGCTCGCCCATCGCGCGGGCGGGTTGCCGCGCAGGGCGCGCTCGAAGGTGAACTTCACCGCCGCCGCGTTGAGCGGGGTGCCGTCGTGGAACTTGACGCCGGGCCGCAGCTTGAAGCGCACCTTGGTGGGCGACATCACCTCGTAGGAGGCGGCCAGGGCGGGGCGGATCTGCATCTTCTCGTCGAGGGTGAGCAGCGGCTCGAGCATGTTGAAGTAGACCCACGCCCCGGGCGCGGTGGTCTCGAGCTGCGGATCGAGCGAGACCGGATCGGTCGGCCGCACGATGGTGAGCGTGCCCCCCGGCTTCTGGGCCGCCGCGGGCGGAGGCGCGGCGAGACCGGCCACCGCGGCCAGGATGAGGGCCACCAGGACAGTCGGCGCGAGGCGGGCACGCGTCATGGGCGGGTCTCCTTGTGCACGAGGGTCACCAGCGGGTCGAGGTTGCTCCAGTCCATCTGGCGGCGGCCGTCCTCGAGGTCGCGGATCAGCTCGGCGAGCCGCCGGGTGAGCGGCGTCGCCACCCCGAGCGCCTCGCCCTTGCGGGCGAGCATGCCGAGCTGACCGTCCACCTCGGTCTTGCGCCGGCGCACCGCGAGGTCGCGCCAGATGCCGGTCTTGGTCTTGGTGTGCTGCCGGTAGTGGGCCGCGATGGCGGCCATCGCGCGATCGCGCGCCGCCGTGTCGCCCGCGAGGGCCGCGCGGTACCACGCGGGGTCGAACTCGTCGAAGGGCAGCACGCGCACGCCCGCCTTGTCGGCGACCGCGATCCCCTCGCCCACGATGGAGACGAGCGCGTCCTTCACCCCCGGGCTCCGCTCCACGACCTCGTAGACGTGGGCGTCCACCAGCGCGGTCGCGAAGAGGAGCGCCCCGTAGATGAGCTTCGCCCACTTGTAGCCCCAGATGTTGTCGGTGACCGGCGTCTCCTCGACCGCGCTCAGCAGCGCGGCCAGCTCGCGCACCCGCGGGGTGATCCGCCCGTCGAGCTCGCCCAGCACGAAGGCGCCGTGGCCGCCGTGCAGGATGCGGCCGGGCGCGACCCAGTCGGCGGCCCAGTTCACCAGGCAGCCGATGGTGCGCTGGACGCCGACGGAGGCCGCGATCTGCTCCTCGCTGAGCCCGTTCTGCAGCGAGACGACGACGCCGCCGGGGGCGAGCCGCGGCGCGAGGTCGCGGAGCACCTCCGCGGTGTGGTGGCTCTTGACCGCGAGGAGGACGAGGGCGAGGTCGCGGCCGAGCCGGTCGGGCGTGACCGCGGGCACCCGCGTGGTGGTGACCCCGTCCCGGCGCTCGATGGTGATGCCCTGGGCGTTGATCGCCTCGACGTGGGCGGCGGCGCTGTCCACCAGGAGCACGTCGTGGCCGGCCCGCGCGAGGGCCGCGCCGGTGGTGCCTCCGATCGCGCCCGCCCCGTAGACCGTGATCGCCATGGGCCCCTGAAGTACCACAGGGCGCGGAGGGGCGTCAACGCGAGGCGGACATCCCTCTCGCCCCGGCGCGTGCTACCACGCGCCGATCGGGCTAGGCCTTCCGGAAGCGGTGCACCCCGTCCTCGCCGACGAGGCGGCTCGCGTGCCCCTGCGCCTCGAGGAAGTGCAGGTGCGCCACCGTCTCCCCGATCGCGAAGCCGAGCTGGTGGGCGTCGAGCTGGCGACGGAAGAGCACCGGCACGAGGTCGTTCGCGGTGCGCGGCTCCGCGAGGGCGTCGATGGTCTCGCTGAGCCGCTCGTCGTGGTGGTGCTGGAGGTAGTCGAGCCGTCGGTGCAGGCCACGGAACGGCAGGCCGTGGGACGGAAGCACCAGGGTGGACTCGGGCAGCGGGCGGAAGCGCCCGAGCGAGTCGAGATAGAGCTTGAGCGGATTACCGTTCGGCTGGTCCGGCCACACGCTCACGTTGGTGGTGATCTTCGGTAGCACCTGATCGCCCGAGATCAGCACGTTCGCCTCCGGGGAGAAGAGGCACGCGTGCTCGGGCGCGTGCCCCATCACCGTGAAGGCGTGCCAGGCGCGCCCGCCGATCGGCACCACGTCGCCCTCGCGCACCGCGCGGAACTCCGGCGCCACCGACGGCACGAGCTGGCGGAAGTGGTTGCCGCGTCCGCGGAAGGCCTCCACCGACGCCTCCGGCACCCCGTGGCGGCGGTAGTGGTTGAGCCGCTTCTCGGAGTCGTTGCCCCCCATCCCCTGCCAGGCGAGCTGGGCCATCAGCCACTCGGCCTGCGGGCACCACACCTCGACCCCGAAGCGCTGGGCGAGCCAGTCCGCGTTGCCGATGTGGTCCGGGTGAAAGTGGGTGACGAGCACGCGCACGATCGGCTTGCCCCGCAGCTCGCCCGCGAACAGCGACTCCCACAGGGCCCGGGTGGGCGGGAGCCCGACCCCGGTGTCCACCACCGTGACCCCGTCGCCGTCGTCGAGCAGCCAGAGGTTGATGTGGTTCAGCTGGAACGGCAGCGGCATCCGGATCCAGCGGATGCCGGGGGCGACCAGGATGCTGGCGCCGCCCTCGGGCGGGTCGGGCCAGGGATGGAGAAGACCGGGAGCGGGCGCGGCCAGCGGATGCTCGGGCTCGGGGCGCATGGTCGGGTCACTTCTTCCGGTACACGTTGAGCCCGATCTTCTCCTCGCGCTCGGGCACCGTCACGTTGCCCTCGGTCGAGGCCACGATGGTGGTCTTGCCGGAGGAGGAGGGTCCGAACTCCTTGGAGAGATCGATCGTGATCGTGAGGATATCGCCCGCGATGGTCATCTCGACGTTCTTCATGATTGGCCTCCGAGTCCCCATGATAAGCCATGCCGGAAGGGGACACGGGGCGATCCGCTCTCGAGCATCCCGGGGGATGCGTGACGTCGGCGGCGGCCGACTAGTCGACCGGCGCGGGCAGCGGCGGCACGCGGCCGCCCTCGCTCCCCTCCTCCTCCGGCGGCGGCGCGGGGTCCACCCGCACCCGGCGCATCAGCGGCAGGAAGAGCGGCACGATCGAGAAGAGGATGGCGAGTAGCCAGAAGTCGTCCGCGTAGGCCAGTACCTGCGCCTGCCCGACCGCGTCCTGGTAGAGCATCGCCAGCGCCTGGCGCTGCGCGGTGAACGCGTCGCTGCCCTGGCTCAGGAAGTGGGTGGTCCAGCGCGCGAGCCGCGCCTGTGTCTCCGGCGCCCAGATCGTGATGTGGCTCACCATGTTCTGCTGGTGGAACTGGCTCCGCTGGGCGAGGAAGGTGGTGGCGAGCGCGATGCCCACGCTGCCCCCCAGGTTGCGCAGCACGTTGTAGGCGGAGGTCGCGTTGACCAGCTTGTCCCTCCGAATCGTCGCCAGCGTGAGCGTCGAGAGCGGCACGAAGATGAAGCCGAGCGCGAAGCCCTGGATCACCCGCGGGAAGGTCAGGGTCCAGTAGTCCATCGTGAGGGTGAGGTTCGACATCATGTAGAGGCTCAGCGCGTTGACCAGGCAACCGAAGGTCAGCAGCACGCGCTGATCGACGCGGGTGACCAGCCGCCCGCACAGGATGAGCGAGAACATGTTGCCGACGCCGCCGGGGGCGAGCACCAGCCCCGAGGTCAGCGCGTCGTAGCCGAGCAGCTTCTGGGAGTAGAGGGCGAGCAGCACCATGCTCGAGAACATGCCGAGCCCGATGAGCGAGATGAAGGTGGCCCCGAACGCGAAGTTGCGGTCGGTGAACACGGTGAGGTCGAGCACCGGGTCCTTCGCGAGCAGCTCGCGGGCCACGAAGCCCACCAGGGCCACGCCCGCGATGAACGCGAGGGTCACGATCAGGGTGGAGTCGAACCAGTCCTCGCGCTCGCCGCGGTCGAGGAAGAGCTGCAGGCAGCCGAAGCCCAGGACCATCAGCACGAGCCCGGGCCAGTCCACCCGCGCCGGCTTGCGCAGGTAGGGCGGGTCGAAGAGGCACGCGCTCGCCATGAAGAAGCCGAGCAGACCCACCGGGAGGTTGATGTAGAAGATCCAGCGCCAGGACCAGTTGTCCGCGATGTATCCGCCCAGGGTGGGCCCGATGATCGGCCCCATCATGAACCCGACCCCCCACACCGCCATCGCGAGCCCGCGCTGACCGAGCGGGAAGATCTCCCACAGGATCGCCTGCGAGAGCGGAATGATCGGCCCGCCCCCGATGCCCTGGAAGATGCGGGCCAGGATCAGGAAGGTGAGGTTCGGGGCCATGCCGGAGAGCACCGAGCTCACCGTGAACAGCACGCAGCAGATCAAGAAGAAGCGCTTGCGGCCGAGGACCCCGGCGAGCCAGCCGGTGGCCGGGATGATGATGGCGTTGGCCGCGAGGTAGGAGGTGATGACCCACGACACCTCCTCGAGGCCGGCGGAGAGCGAGCCCTGCAGGTGCGGCAGCACCACGTTGGTCACGCTGGTGTCGAGCACCTGCATGAAGGCCACCACCATCACCGACAGCGTGATGGCCCACTTCCGGGCCGAGGAGATCGGGGCCACCTCCGGCAGCGCGGCCACCGCGACGCTACCTCACCTGGATGACGACGTAGGCCGACATCCCGGCCCGCAGGGTGTGGGGATTGCCCAGCTCCCGCGGATCGAGACGGATCTTCACCGGCACGCGCTGCACCACCTTCACCCAGTTCCCGGTCGCGTTCTCGGGCGGCAGCAGCGAGAAGCGCGCGCCGGTCCCCGCGCTGAGCGAGTCGACGGTGCCGTGGAAGACCTCGCCGGGGAAGGTGTCGACCTCCACGGTGGCGGGCATCCCGGGCCGCACGCGCGAGAGCTGCGTCTCCTTGAAGTTGGCGACGACCCAGACGTCGCGCAGGGGCACCAGGGCCAGGAGGGGCTGGCCCATCTGCACCACCTGTCCCACCTCCACGCTCTTCTTCGACACCACCCCGTCGCCGGGCGCCCGCACCTCCGCGTGGGCGAGCTGCAGCTCCGCGAACGCGAGGTCGGCCTGCGCCTGGCTCAGCGCGGCGATCGCGCGCTGGATCTCCGCCTCCTTCACGATGACCTGGCGCCGCTGGCTCTCCACTCGTCCGAGCGCGGCGCGGGCCTCGTTGATGCGCTGCTTGGCCTGGTTCGCGGCGAGGATGCGGCTGGTCAGCGCCGCCTCCGCCTGCTGCGCCTCCTTCTCGGCCTGATTCAGCCGCCGCTGGGTCGCCTCGAGCGTGGCCGCCGCGGTGCCCGCCGTCATCTCGGCCTGGTCGAAGTCGCGCTGGGCGACGAAGCCGCCCTCGAGCAGCCGACGCATCCGCTCCTTCTCCCGCGCGGTCTGGCGCTGCGTGCTCTGCGCTCCGGTCACCTCCGCGGTCATGGCCGCGGTGGCCGCGTGCTTGGCCTCGAGGGTGGCCCGCGTCTCCACCACCGCCGACTGGGCGGCCTGCTCGGCCACCCGCGCCGACTCGAGGGTCGCGCGCGCCTCCTCGACCTGCGCGGCGGTGGTCTCGCGGGTGAGCTGGGTCTCGGAGCGGGTGGCCTCCTGGCTGGCCGCCGCGACCGCCACCGCGGCGCGGGCCTGGTCACGCCGGGCCGCGTAGTCGCGGGGATCGATCCGGAGCAGGAGGTCGCCGGTCTTGACCGCGCGATTGTCGTCCACCAGGAGCTCGGCCACGTGACCCGCGACCTTGGCGCTGATGACCACAATGTTGCCCTCGACGTAGGCGTCGTCGGTGGCGACGCGCTTGCGGCTCTCCCACCAGACGTAGCCGCCGTACGCGAGGGCGATCAGCGAGACCGCTGCGGTCAAGCCGATCAGACGCCCTCGTCTCATGGCCCGGGTATGCTACCACCGGTGCCCGGCCACCACACACCTCTCGGTCCGGGCGCCCTTGACTCCACGGCGCCGGGCGAGCCAGTATCCTCCATGCACTTCGGGGTCTTCGTCGAGGAGCTGCGCCAGGGGGCGACCCAGGCCGGTGCGTTCCGCGACGTCTTCGAGACCGCCGAACGGGCCGAGGCGGCCGGCGTCGACTGCGTCTGGCTCGGCGAGATCCACTTCACCCCCAGCCGCTCGGTCATCTCCGCGTCGCTCCAGGTCGCGAGCGCGATCGCGGCCCGCACGCGCCGCGTCCGGATCGGCACCGCGGTCCAGGTGCTCCCGCTGAACCATCCCCTGCGCATCGCGGAGGAGGTGGCGACCGTCGATCACATCAGCGAGGGGCGCTTCGAGTTCGGCATCGGCCGCAGCGGGGTGGTGCGGACGTACGACACGTACGGCGTGCCCTACGCGGAGAGCCAGGCCCGCTTCCGCGAGGCGCTCGACATCCTGCGCCGGGCCTGGACCGGCGAGCCCTTCAGCCATCAGGGCGAGTTCTATCGCATCGACAACGCCACCGTGGCGCCCCGCCCCTACCAGGTGCCGCACCCGCCGATCCGCATGGCGGCCACCAGCGACGAGACGTTCCCGGTCGCGGGCCGGCTCGGCCTGCCGATCTTCATCGGCCTGCGCGCCACCGAGATCTCCGACCTGCAGGCCCAGCTCGGCCCCTACCGGGAGGCGTGGCGCGAGGCGGGGCACCCGGGCGACCCGAGTGTGTACCTCCGCCTGCCGGTCTACGCGTCGACCACCGCGGCGGGCGCCCGCGAGGAGCCGCGCGAGAGCCTCACCGCGTTCTTCGCCCGCCAGACCGAGCTGGCCCGCCAGGCGGTGGGCCGCGCGGGCGCGGGCCCGGCCGACCGGCGGCGCATGCAGGCGGAGCGGATGGCCGCGCTCTCCTACGAGGACATCCTCGCGCGCAAGGGCGCCTTCGGCACCGCCCGCGCGATCGTCGATCGGGTGAGTGAGCTGCGCGACCAGCTCGGCATCGACGGGGTGGTGGCCGAGCTGAACCCGGGCGGCCGCATCCCGCCCGAGCTCGAGGCGCGGAGCCTCGAGATCCTCTCGCGCGACGTGATCCCCGCGCTCAAGGCGTGAGGCCGCCCGCGTGAGTGAAGAGGCGCTGCGCCGGATCGCGCTCCAGGTGCGCAACTGGGGCAAGTGGGGCCCGGACGACGAGCTGGGCACGCTCAACTACATCACCCCCGAGCGGTTGGCGGCGGCGTGCCGGCTCGCCACCACCGGCAAGGTCTTCGCCCTCGGCATCCCGCTCGACCGCAACGGCCCCCAGAGCGGCACCCGCGCGCGCTTCAACCCGATCCACACCATGTTCCGCGACGGGGGCGACGCGCCCCGCACCCCCTCCGAGGTGGCGGCCCAGGAGGGCTACGGCGGCTCCGACGACTGGATCGTGATGCCGCTCCAGTGCGTCACCCAGTGGGACAGCCTGGCCCACATCTTCTACGAGGGGAAGATGTACAACGGCTACGACGCCACGCTGGTCACCAGCAGCGGTGCGGCGAAGAACAGCATCGACAAGACCACGAGCAAGCTCGCCGGGCGCGGCGTGCTCCTCGACGTGGCCCGCCACAAGGGCGTGAAGGCGCTCGAGCCCGGCTACGCGATCACGGTGGCCGATCTCGAGGCCACCGCGGCGGCCGCCCGCGTCGAGGTGTTGCCGGGCGACATCCTCCTCGTGCGCACCGGCCACATGTCGCGCTACCTCGACAAGAAGGACTGGCGCCACTACGACCTCGACCCGTTCCCGGGGATGTCGGTGCACACCGCCCCGTGGCTCCACGCCAGGCAGGTGGCCGCGATCGGCTGCGACAACTACGCGGTCGAGGTGCGGCCCTCCGAGATCGCCGGCTTCCGCAACCCGTTCCACGTGGTGGCGATCGCCAACATGGGGCTGACCCTCGGGGAGATCTTCTACCTGGAGGATCTGGCCGCCGACTGCGCGGCGGACGGCCGCTACGCCTTCCTGCTCGTGGCGCCTCCCCTGCCGGTGGTGCGCGCGGTCGGCACCCCGATCAACCCCTACGCGATCAAGTAGACGCCATGGAAATCGTGCTGGTGGTCGACGACGAGCCCGACATCCGGACGGTGGTCCGCAGCATGCTGACCGCCAAGGGCTACACGGTGGTCGAGACCGGCGACCCGCAGCAGGCGATCCGCATGGCCACCCAGCAGGCGATCCACCTGCTGATCTCCGACGTGGTGATGCCGCTCATGAAGGGCACCGAGCTCGCCAAGCGCGTGCAGGAGGTGAGCCCGTGGACCAAGGTGCTCCTGATGTCGGCCTACAAGGTGGCGGAGGTGACCATCTCCGGGATGCCCTTCATCGCCAAGCCGTTCACGCCGGAGGCGCTGGTGGAGCGGGTGCGCATGATCCTCGACGCGCCGTCTCCCTTCGCGCGCCCGGCGCCGCCGACTCCGCCCGATCCGGCGCCCGGCGCCTGAGCGCGCGCGCTCAGGGATAGATCTGGCGGTAGGCGAGGCGGGCGCGGTCGCCGCCGAAGCGCGCGTTGTAGTCGCGGGTCATGGCGCGCAGCGTGTCCGACTCCACGAAGGCGCGCAGCGATTCCTCCGAATCGAACTCGTAGCAGACCATGTACTGCCACGGCTCGGAGCCCGCGTGCGGGGTCTCCAACGGCAGGGCCGCGTAGCGGCGCATCGCGACGCAGCCGGGCACCCGGGCCGCCTCCCGCGAGCGCACCGTGTCGTACCACTCGTTGAACGCGGCCTCCTGCTCGGGCCCGATGGTGGCCTTCACGACGAAGAGCGCGGGGCGGGACGTGGGGCTCGGCACCGCGCCCGAGCCTAGCCGACCCGCGCGCGCCGGGCAACCGCCCTGGCACTTCTTTCCGACCGGGCGACGGCTGGGCACTGCGTGTCAGCGCACTGACAGCGATCGTCGACCTGGCCCCGGCCCGTCGCGCCGATCCCGCGAAATTCCAGGAAATCACGCGTTCGATCCGTGGCCTCGAACCTGCAAGAGCATACGGAGGTAGCCATCACGCCGAAGGAGAAGTCCCGCAGTGAGACTGCTTCGCGCCTCCGCCGTCCTCGCCTCCCTGGCGCGTATCGCCTCGGCCCTCTCGGTCCCCCAGTCCGGCGAGCCCATGCCCGGATCGAGCCCCGCGCTGGCCGGCGCGCCCCCGCCCGACGGCGCCGGCGTCCGCGCCGCGCCGGCCCGGCCGCTGCGCCGCTCGCTCTGCGCGGCGGTCGCGGAAGGCGCGTGCGCCGAGGTCTTTGCCGCGTGCGCCACCGGCGCGGTCCTCACCGGCTGGGCGCTCTACCTCGGGGCGAGCGCGGCGCTGGTGGGCTTCCTCGGCGCGCTGCCCCTCATGTCCCAGGTCGCGAGCGTGCCCGCCGCGTGGTTCATCAGCGCCCACAGCCGAAAGCTGGCCACCATCCTCGCGGTGTGCGTCTCGCGGCTCACCTTCCTGCCCCTCATCGCGCTGCCGTGGCTCCCCCTGGCGCCGGCCGCGAAGCTCCACCTCTTCGTCGGCATCGTGGCGGTCAGCACCGTGTTCGGGGTGATCGGCAACAGCGCGTGGGTCGCGTGGATGGGCGATCTCGTCCCGGAGCGGCTGCGGGGCCGCTACTTCGGGCAGCGGACGGTCTTCCTGAGCGTGGCGGGCACGCTGGCCTCCCTCACCGCCGCGGTGGCCCTCGACCGGATGGCGCCGCTCGGCTTCACCGGCGTCGCGCTCTCCGCGCTCACCGCGGTGGCGTGCCTCGCCGGGCTCGCGAGCCTCGCCCTGCTCTTGCGCCAGCACGAGCCGGCCGCCACCCGCGAGATCGGCGCGCCCGGCTGGCGCAGCCTGCGGGCCGCGCTCGGCGACCGGCGGGCCCGGCCCTTCCTCCACTACCAGCTCGCCTGGAACGGCGCGGTGGGCATCTCGGCGACCTTCTTCGCCTACCACCTGCTGACCAACCTCCACACCGGCTTCCTGGTCGTGGCCGCGCACGGGGTCGGGGTGGCCATCGTGCGCATCGCCTCGGCCCGGCTGTGGGGGCGGGCGGTCGACCGGATCGGCGCGCGCCCGGTGCTCATCTGCTGCTCGTTCGGCATCTCGGCGGTGCCCGCGATCTGGCTGTTCAGCTCACCGGAGCGGCTGTGGCCCATCGCGATCGACGCGATGGTGTCGGGCTTCCTCTGGGGCGGTCACGCCATCGCCGCACTCGACCTCTCGATCGGGCTCGCGCCGCGCCCCGGCCGGCCGTTCTACCTAGCCGCGTTCGCCGCCGCGGGCGGCATCGGCTTCGGGCTGGCCTCGGTGCTGGCCGGCCAGCTCGCCGCCTTCGCCCCCGCCCACTTCGTGCTGGGCGGGTGCGCGTGGACCAGCATCCACATCCTGTTCTTCCTCTCCTCGCTGGGCCGGCTGGCCTCGGCCGGGCTCGCGGTGCGCCTGCACGATCCGGGCGCCCGCGGCGGGGTGCCCGAGCTGATGCGCTCGCTCTCCGCGCCGATGCGCGCGGCGGTGGCGGACTCGTTCGTCCCCGACCTCGTGCGTATCCCCGCGTTCGCTCGACGTCAGCGCTGAATCACCTCGTCGGCCCGGGCCAGCCGCGAGGCCGGGATCGTCACCCCGAGCGCCTGTGCGGTCGTCTGGTTGATCAGGAGCGCATGCCCCATCGCGCTCGACTCTGCTAGACTCGCCTCGCCGCAGTCGGCCACGGGAGGGCGCGATGAGCGATCTGCTGAGTGACGCACGGGACCTGCGCCAGAAGCTCCATCGGCTCGAGGTGCTGCTCGAGATCGAGAAGGGCCGCCGCACCCGCAGCTGGTTCGCGGGCAAGAGCCCGCAGGACCTCGAGCGGCCCGCCGCGATCAAGCGGCTGACCGACGCCGGGCTCATCGAGCCCGCCCCGCCCCCCGACCACTTCCGGGTCACCGCCGACGGATGGGAGTTCCTGCGGGACGTGCGCGCCAAGGTTGGCGCGGCCGGCGGCCTCGACTGGACCCGGGCGGACGAGATCGACTTCTCGAAGCTCTAAGGAGACCTCTCTCATGCTGCAGCGACAGGTCGGTGACATCACCATCCACCGGATCCTCGAGTCGGAGCGTCCGGACTTCGACGCGGCCGGCTTCTTCCCGCAGATCACCCCCGAGCAGTGGGCACCCTACCGGCAGCGGCTCGCGGGCTGGGCCCTCGATCCGGCCGTGAATGGCCTCGTCTTCCCCATGCAGTCGTTCCTGGTCCGCACGCGGCATCACACCATCGTGGTCGATACCTGCGTGGGCGACCACAAGCAGCGGGCGCGCGCCAACTGGAACATGACGTCGAGCGGCGCCTACCTCGAGCGCCTCGCCGAGGCGGGGGTGCGGCCGGAGCAGGTCGACTACGTGATGACCACCCACTTCCACACCGACCACGTGGGCTGGAACACCCGCTGGCAGAACGGGAGCTGGGTGCCCACCTTCCCCAACGCGCGCTACGTCATGTCCGAGAAGGAGTGGGCCTACTGGTCCGCGATGCACAAGGAGACCCCCCAGAACCAGATCGCGGACAGCGTGATCCCCATCGTGGAGGCGGGCCGCGCCCAGATGGTGAAGAACGACTTCGCGCTCGGCGACGAGATCCGCTTCGAATCGACGTGGGGCCACACCCCCGATCACGTGAGCGTGCACATCACCTCGCGCGGCCAGCACGCGGTCATCACCGGCGACCTGATCCATTCGCCGGTGCAGTGCCTCGAGACCGACTGGGTGCCACGCCCCGACTTCGACCCCAAGCAGGCCGCCGCGACCCGCCGCGCGTTCCTCGAGCGCTACTGCGAGCGGGACGTGCTGGTGTGCGCCTCCCACTTCCCCTCGCCCTCCTTCGGCCGGGTGGTGCGCGAGGGCGACGGCTTCTGGTTCGAGTACCTGAAGGCCTGAGCGGGCGCTCGCCCGTGACCATTCGCGCGTGACCACTCGAAAGAAGAACCACGACTGGCTCGCCCTGACCGTCGAGGAGCCGATCGAGCCCGACCTGCCGATCTGCGACCCGCACCACCACCTGTGGGACGGGGAGAGTGGCCGGGTCGCGCCGCGGTACCTCCTCGACGAGATCCTCGAGGACGTGGGCGGCGGGCACCGCATCGTCTCCACCGTCTTCATCGAGTGCGGCGCGATGTTCCGGGCCGACGGGCCGGAGCCGATGCGCGCGGTCGGGGAGACCGAGTTCGTGAACGGCATCGCGGCGATGAGCGCCTCGGGTCTCTACGGGCCGACCCGCATCGCGGCCGGCATCGTGGGGACCGCGCCGCTCCGGTTGGGCGCCGCGGCGGCGCCGGTGCTGGACGCCCAGATCGCGGCGGGCGGCGGCCGCCTCCGCGGCATCCGCCTCGGGGCCGCGTGGGATCCGGACGACGCGGTGCCGAACCACCGCACCCGTCCCCCGCAGGGGCTCTTCCTGCGCGACGACTTCCGGGCCGGCTTCGCCCTCCTGGCGCCGCGCCGGCTCACCTTCGAGGCGTGGTGCTACTACCGGCAGATCCCGGACGTCACCGCGCTCGCCCGCGCGTTCCCCGACATCACCATCATCCTCGACCACTTCGGCGGCCCCGTCGGGGTCGGGTCGTACGCGGGCCGCGCGCGGGACGTCCACGCGGAGTGGCGCGGCTACATCACCGAGCTCGCCACCTGCCCCAACGTGATGGCCAAGCTGGGCGGGCTCGCGATGGAGGTCAACGGCTTCGGCTGGCACGAGCAGCCGCGCCCACCCTCCAGCCAGAAGCTGGCCGACGCGACGCGCCCGTACTACGAGTTCACGATCGAGAAGTTCGGGGTGGACCGCTGCATGTTCGAGTCGAACTTCCCGGTGGACGCGGTGAGCTGCAGCTACACCGTGCTGTGGAACGCGTTCAAGCACCTGACCAGCGGTTACTCGGCGGCCGAGAAGGCCAAGCTCTACCACGACACCGCGACGCGAGTGTATCGCCTCCCCGCCTGAGCCGCGATGCCCGTCGGCCGCGCCCCGCGCGCGGTTGACAGGCCGGTCGCCCCCTGGTACGGTCCGCCTGTTCGAGCGTGCGAACCGTCCGAGATCGCTTCGGCCCACCCTAAGACGGTGCGAGCTCAGGTCGTCCGCTGGCTGGCTTCCCGGAGCGGCGGGCCCATCGAGGCCCGGGGAAGTGCGTATGCCTCGCAGGTCACATCCGCTTCGTGCGGGAGGTGCTCCATGACCGCTCCCATCCGACATCGTCCCCTCCTCGTCTCCCTCGTCGCCCTCACCCTGCTCCTGGGAACTTTCGCCGTGACCGGCCCCGGCCCCGCGACCGCCGCCGACACCCCACGACGCGGCGGCGTCCTGCTCGCGGTGATCGGCGCCGATCCGCCAAGCCTCGACCCCCACCAGGAGAGCACGTTCGCCAACATCGAGCTGGTGGCGCCGCTCTACAGCACCCTGCTCCAGCTCGATCCGTACGACTACCCGAAGATCATCGGAGACCTCGCGACCGAGTGGAAGATCTCCCCGGACGGGCTCACCTATACCTTCAGGATCCACCCGGGGGTGAAGTTCCACGACGGATCGCCGCTCACCTCGGCCGACGTCAAGGCGAGCTACGACAAGATCATCTTCCCGCCTCAGGGCGTACGCAGCGTGCGGAAGAACGCCTACACCGCGGTCGCCCAGGTCGAGGCGCCCGATCCCACCACCGTCGTCTTCAAGCTCAAGTTCCCGTCGGGGTCGCTGCTGGCCAACCTCGCCTCCCCCTGGAACGTGATCTTCCCGAAGAGCTACCTCGACCGGGACCCCAACTACTTCAAGACCCACGCGATCGGCTCGGGACCGTTCAAGTTCAAGGGCTACACCCGCGGGTCCACCTTCGAGGGTGAGCGCAACCCCGCCTACTTCGTCAAGGACCGGCCTTACCTGGACGGCTACAAGTTCTACATCAGCCCGGAGACCTCGGTGCGGGCGGCCGCCATCCGGTCGGGCCGCGCCTACATCGAGTTCCGGGACCTGCCCAACGCCGAGGTGGAGGCGATCAAGAAGCAGCTCGGCGACAAGATCACGGTGCAGGAGACCCCGATGACCGGCCAGTGGGGCATCGCGATCAACAACACCAAGAAGCCGTTCGACGACGTGCGGGTTCGGAAGGCGCTGAGCCTCGGCATCGACCGCTACACCATGGCCAAGGTGCTCTATCCCCTCACCGGCCTGCGGTACGTGGGCGGCCTGATGCGGCCCGGCTCCGAGTGGGCGCTGCCGCAGACCGAGCTCGAGAAGCTCCCCGGATTCGGGCGCGACATCGAGAAGAACCGGGCGGAGGCGCGCAAGCTCCTCGCGGAGGCCGGCTATCCCAACGGGCTCAAGGTGGTCCTGAAGAACCGCAACGTGAAGCTCCCCTACCAGGACTTCGCGGTGTTCCTCATCGGCGAGTGGCGGAAGATCGGGATCGAGGCCGAGCACCGCCCGCTCGAGACGGCGGCCTGGTTCTCGGACGGCCAGGACACCGGCAACTTCGAGCTGATCGTGGCTCCGACGGTGGAGTTCATGGACGACCCCGACCAGTTCCTCGGCCGCTACGCGACCGGCAGCACCCAGAACTGGGGGCGCTACTCGGATCCGCAGGTGGACGACCTCTTCTCGCGGCAGGCCCGCTCCCTCGACCCGGTCGAGCGCAAGCGGCTCATCAACGACCTGGAGAAGCGCGTCCTCGGCAACGCCTACTTCACCACCGGGCTCTGGTGGTCGCGCAACCTGGTGCACTGGAGCAAGGTGAAGAACTACGTGGCACCGCCCAACCACTACACCAACCAGAAGCTGCAGGACGTCTGGCTCTCCGAGGACTGAGGCCGGGTCGTGCGCACCTACCTGGCCAAGCGGCTCCTGCTGATCGTCCCCACCCTGTTCGGGGTCGCGGCGGTGGTGTTCCTGATCATGCGCGTGATCCCGGGGGACGTGACGCTGCTGATCCTGGGCGGCGACCAGACCGGGCGCATCGATCCGCAGCAGCTCGCGGCGATGCGGCATCAGCTGGGCCTCGACCAGCCGCTCGCGGTGCAGTTCGGCACCTGGCTCTGGGGGGTGCTGCGCCTCGACTTCGGCACCTCGCTCTGGACCGGGCAGCCGGTCATCGACGAGGTGTTCATCCGCCTGCCCCTGAGCCTCGAGGTGGCGATCCTCGCCACCATCGTCTCGGTCCTGCTCGCGATCCCGCTCGGCATGATCGCGGCGGTGCGCCAGGACACCTGGGTGGACTACCTCATCCGGGTCGTGAGCATCGGCGGGCAGGCCATCCCGTCGTTCTGGGTCGGGATCCTCGTCATCCTCGCCCTGGTGATCTACTTCGGCTGGGGGCCGCCGCTCGAGTTCACCCCGCCGTGGGTCGACCCGTGGGCCAACTTCCAGCAGCTCGTCTGGCCGGTGCTCACCGTCGGCTACCGCTACGCGGCGGTCACCACCCGCATGACCCGCTCGACCGTGCTCGAGGTGCTGCGCGAGGACTACATCCGCACCGCATGGGCCAAGGGCCTCCGGGAGCGCGTGGTGGTGATCCGCCACGCGCTCAAGAACGCGATGCTGCCGGTGATCACCCTGGTGGGCACCGAGTTCGCGTTCCTGATCGGCGGCCTCGTGGTCACCGAGACCGTCTTCACCCTCAACGGAGTGGGCCGGTTCGTGGTCGACGCGGTCGCGCACCGCGACTACCCGGTGGTGCAGGCCCTCGTCTTCCTGATCGCGCTCTGCTTCGTGGTGGTCAATCTCCTGATCGACCTCACCTACGCGTGGCTCGACCCGCGCATCCGGTACCACTGAGATGAGCGTCGACAGCTCCCTCGTCGGGGCCGGCGCGACCGCGCCCGCGGCGCGCCCCGTCGGCTGGGTCGACCGGGCGTGGGCCTTCGCGCGGGCCAAGCCGCTCGGCGCGGCGGGCGCGCTCATCATCCTGGCCATGCTGCTCGTGGCCGCGCTCGCCCAGCCCCTGGCCCCCTACGACCCCTACCTGCCCGACTACGCGGCCCAGTTCTCCCGGCCCTCGGTCGACCACTGGCTCGGGACCGACGAGTTCGGGCGCGACGTGCTGAGCCGCATCATGTACGGCGCGCGCATCGCTCTCTTCGTGGGCTTCACCGCGTCGTTCGCGGGCTGCTCGATCGGCGGGCTGCTCGGCGTGCTGAGCGCGTACTGCGGCGGGACGATCGACCTGCTGCTCGAGCGGGTGATGGACGTGCTGCTCGCCTTCCCGCAGCTCATCCTCGCCCTCGCGGTGGCGTCGATCCTGGGGCCGGCGGTGCCCAACGTGGTGATCGCGGTGGCGATTCCGATCATCCCCCGAGCCGCCCGGGTGGTCCGGGCCACCGCGCTCTCGGTCAAGGAGAACCAGTACGTGGAGGCCGCGCACGGCCTGGGAGCCTCGCACGGCGCCGTCATCCGGCGGCACCTGCTCCCCAACGTGTTCGCCCCGTACCTGATCATGCTCACCGCGCAGCTCGGCACCGCGATCCTGGCCGAGGCCGCGCTGTCGTACCTGGGGCTGGGCGCGGCCGAGCCGACGCCGTCGTGGGGCCTGATGCTCTCGGGCTCGGCGCCGGCCTACGCGGAGAAGGCGCCGTGGATCGGGCTCTTCCCCGGCATCGCGATCAGCCTCGCGGTCTTCGGGTTCAGCCTCTTCGGCGACTCCCTGCGCGACGCGCTCGATCCGAAGCTGCGGGGCAAGTAGGCCCGGCCCCGCCTACCGGAGGCGCCGGCCGACGCGGCTCCAGCGCGTGCTGCCGTCGGGGTCCGCCGACCAGTAGACCCAGAGAGGCCGTCCGATGATCGTGCCGTGCGGGATCGCCCCCCAGTGGCGGCTGTCCTCTCCCGCGTTGCGGTTGTCGGCCATCACGAACACGGTCCCGGACGGGATCTCGACCCGCTCGACGTCCCGGGCCATGCGGATCTCGTCGCTGAAGTCGGCGTAGGGCTCGGCCATGGGACGACAGGCCTCCCGCGCCGGCTCGCAATTGATGTAGACCTCGTGGCCCTGGACGGTGATCTCCTCTCCGCCAAGACCCACGATGCGCTTGACGAGGAGCTCGCCCGGCGCGGTCGGGTCGCTGAAGACGACCAGATCTCCGCGGGCCGGCCAGTGCGGCGCCTTGTCGACCAGCACGTAGTCGCCGACCAGGAGCGTCGGGGCCATCGACGTCGACGGGATCCACACCCCCTCGAAGCGATGCCGGACCGCGACCGGCAGCGCGCCCGCGAGGGCGACCACCGCGAGGATGACGAGGCTCCAGAAGACGCGACCGGAGGCGCTCACCTGCTCCTACGGTAAGCCCCCCGGCCCGCGTCGCCGCGATCTTTCTCCCCTTCAGGTGGCGCGAGCGGCCGGCTCCGTCAGCGGAGCCCGCCCGCGATCAGCAGCGTCTCGCCGGTGATCCAGCCCGAGTCCGGCCCGGCCAGGAAGACCGCGGCCGGCGCGATGTCCTCGGGCTGGCCGATGCGACCGAGCGGGGTGCGCGCTTCGGTCTCCTTGCGGAAGTCGCTGGTGTCGAAGCCGGCCGCGCGGACCCCCTCGGTGTCCACCATGCCCGGGCTGATCGCGTTCACGCGGATGTGTCGCGGCCCCAGCTCCTTGGCGAGCACGCGGGTGATGACCTCGACGGACGCCTTGGTGGCGCTGTACACCGCGGACCCGGCCGGCGCCAGCGTGGTGGCGGTCGAGCTGACGTTCACGATGCTGCCTCCCGCGGGCCCGAAGGCCGCCGCGGCCGCCCGCGACGCGAGCAGCAGGCCGAGCACGTTCAGGTCGAAGTGCTTGTGGAAGTGCTCCGGGGTGATGTCCTCGAGGGCCGTGAACCCGTAGACCCCCGCGTTGTTGACCAGGATGTCGAGCCGGCCGAAGGCCTTCCCCGTCTCGGCGAAGAGGCGGTCGACGTCGGCCGGCCGGGCCAGATCCGCCTGCACCGCGATGGCGCGGCCGCCCGCGCGGGCGATCTCGGCGACCACGCGATCGGCGTCCTCGCGGCTGGACGCGTAGTTCACCACCACCGCCGCGCCCTCCGCGGCCAGATGCTTTGCGATCGCCGCCCCGATCCCCTTGGACGCGCCGGTCACGATTGCCACCTTGTCCTCGAGCTTGCGCATCGTCATGTCCCTCCCTGCGGTTGGGATGCGCGGGAGTGGGCCGCGGTTGCCGGCCCGCGGCCGGCCGCGCGAGAATCCGTCGGGGCGACGCGTCATGGCACTGGTCGCCCCGATTCTGCTAGCATCGGCGCGATGGCCGACACGACGCCGGCGGTCCACGCCGATCTCGCCCCGGGCGGCAAGCTCCGGGCCGCCATCAACTACGGCAACGTCATCCTCGCCACCCGCGACAAGGCCACCGGCGAATCCCGCGGGGTGGCCATCGACCTGACCCGGGAGATCGCCGGCCGCCTCGGCGTGCCGGTCGACCTCGTCGCCTACGACAGCGTGGCGATCATGGGCGACGCGGCCCCGAGCGAGGCGTGGGACATCGCGTTCCTGGGCTCCGACCCGGCGCGCGAGAAGATCATGAGCTTCACCGCCGCGTACCTGGAGATCGAGGCCACCTATCTCGTGCCCGGCGCCTCCCCGCTGCGCACCGCCGCGGACGTGGATCGAGAGGGCGTGCGGGTGGCCGCCCCGGCCCGTGCGAACTACGAGCTCTACCTGAGCCGCAACTTGAAGCGCGCCCAGCTCGTGTCGACCGCGGACGCCGACGCCGCGTTCCAGGCGCTCGCGGCCGGCAAGGTCGACGCCCTCGCGGGGCTCACCCAGGGCCTGCTGGGCCTCGCCGCGAAGCTGGCGGGATCACGCCTGGTGGACGGGCGCTTCATGGGCGTGCAGCAATCCATCGCGGTGCCCAAGGGCAAGGACGCCGGCCTGCGCTACCTGCGCCAGGTCGTCGAGGACGCCAAGGCGTCGGGCCTGGTGGCCCGCGCGATCGAGCGGACCGGTGCGAAGGGGGTCTCGGTGGCCCCGCCGGCCCAGTAGCGAACTTCACCCCACCTTCTGGAGATCTCGCCATGAGCGACAACGGCCACCCCGACGCCCGCAGCCTTCGCGCCCGTCTCACCCATCCGGTCATCGACGCCGACGGCCACTGGCTAGAGTACAGCCCGGTGATGCGCGAGGAGTTCCGGCGCATCGGCGGGGAGGCCGCCGTCGAGGGGCTGGCCGCCGCGAGCCAGCGGGTGCCGAACTCGCTCAAGATGACGGTGGCCGAGCGGGCCCGGCGCCGGATCGGGCAGGAAGCGTTCTGGTCCTCGCCGTGCGAGAACGTGCTGGACCGCGCGACCGCGATGCTGCCGCGGCTGCTCTACGACCGCCTGCCCGAGCTCGGCATCGATTTCTCGGTGGTCTATCCCACCGCCGGGCTGAGCTACCACCGCATGCAGGACACCCGGATGCGCCGGGCGATCTGCCGCGCCTACAACGTCTTCGCGGCCGATCAGTTCCGCGGGCTCGAGGACCGCGTCATCCCCGCCGCCATCATCCCGATGTACACGCCCGAGGAGGCCATCGAGGAGATCGAGTTCGCGGCCACCCAGCTCGGCTACCGGGTCATCATGGTCGGCGGGATGATGCGGCGGCCGGTGCCCGCGCTGGCGGAGGAGCGGCCCGACGCGGCGGGCCTCGTCGAGTGGTACGACGTGGTCGGCCTCGACAGCCCGTACGACTACGATCCGGTCTGGCGCAAGTGCGGCGAGCTGAAGCTCGCGCCCACCTTCCACAACGGCGCCCGCTCGATCCTGCTGCGCAACTCGCCGTCGAACTTCTGCTACAACCACATCGGCCACTTCGCCTCCGCGGGGCACGCGGTGGCCAAGGCCCTCTTCTTCGGCGGCGTGACCCGGCGCTTCCCCGACCTGAACTTCGCATTCCTCGAGGGCGGGGTGGGCTGGGCGTGCATGCTCTACGCGGACCTGATCGGCCACTGGGAGAAGCGCAACGGGCAGGCGATCCAGTCGACGCATCCGAGCAAGCTCGATCGGGGGAAGCTACTGGAGCTGGCCCAGAAGTACGGCCGGCCCGACGTGATCGAGGCGGTGCGCCGCGGCGAGGGCCTCGAGGGCGACTCCAACTCCACGCTCACCGGCGGGGTCGAGGACGTCGACGACTACTTCCGCTGCCGCATCGAGCGCAAGCAGGACATCCGCGACCTCTTCGTGCCGCGCTTCTACTTCGGCTGCGAGGCCGACGATCCCGCCAACGCGTGGGCCTTCAACACCAAGGCCAACCCGATGCGGGCCCGCCTCAACGCGATCTTCAGCTCCGACATCGGCCACTTCGACGTGCCCGACATGACCGAGGTGGTGCCGGAGGCCTACGAGCTGGTCGAGCACGGGCTGCTCACCGACGACGACTTCCGCGACTTCATGTTCGGCAACGCGGTGCGCTTCTGGGGCGAGGTGGACCCCGACTTCTTCAAGGGCACCACCGTCGAGAAGGCGGCCGCCGCGGTGCTGACCGGCAACGGCGTGCGGCATTGACGAGCGATCGGTCCACGACAGGACAGGAGGCGACGATGCGGCGAATCACACCATTGGTGGTGGCCGTGACGGTGGCGGCGCTTTGCGGGGTCGGCCCGGCCCAGGCGCAGACCGTGTCGGGGTGCGTGGCGGGCAAGGCGGCCACGCCCCAGAAGGTCGAGGGCGAGGTGCTGAAGGTGGACCACGGCCTCGACAAGCTCACGGTGCGGGGCAAGGACGGCGTGGTGCACGAGTTCCAGGTGTCGAAGGACACCCTGCGCGATCTGAAAGCGGGGGACAAGATCGAGGCGTCGCTGCGCGTCGCCCCGAAGTGCCCCTGACGCCCGCCGCGTCGACGCCGCCGGCCGGCTAGCGAGCCGCCGCGGCCGGCGCGTGGGTGAACGGCAGCTTGGCGAACTTCGCGCGGTCCACCTCGATGACGAGGGTGACCCCGTCCGGGTTGCGCCACGGGAAGTCCTTGCCCGTGTACTTCTGCGCGGTGGCGTCCTTCACCACGAAGGCGGGATCCGCGCGCCGCTCGACCACCCGGCCCCGGAGCTGGGCCTCGGTGTACGGGTCGTGGATGTCCACGATCGACAGCGCCACCCGGGGATCGCGCCGGGTGTTCTTGGCCTTGAGCGAGCCCTCGCCGGTCCCGACGAGGATGCGATCCCCTTCCCGCGTCACCCACACCGGGGCCGACTGGGGCGAGCCGTCCGGCATGAGCGTCGCGAGGTGGGCGAAGTTCGGTCCGTCGATCAACTTCCTGATGTCCGGGGACAGGGCCGTGGCCATGGGCGCCTCCTTGTCGTGATCGGGCCTGCGTCGTGATCGAGCCTGCGCGCCCATTCTGCTCCCGCCCGGCGGGCGGCGCCACCCGGTGACGCGCGCCGCGGGTCCGCGTCGCGCCGCCGGACGCCGCCGGCCCCGGCCCGCGCACCTCGCCGATCGCGTCGGGCCGCGGCCGCGCATCCTGTTCGTCGGCATCAACCCGTCGCTGCGCTCCGCCGAGGTCGGCCACCACTTCGCGAGCCCGGGCAATCCGTTCTGGCGCCTGCTCTACGCGGCCCGGCTCATCCCCACCGCCTTCACCTACCGCGACGACGCGCGCCTGCCGTCGCACCGGCTCGGCCTCACCAACATCGTGCCCCGCCCGACCCGCGCGGCCTCCGAGCTGACCCGCGCCGAGTACGTGGCCGGCCGTCGCCGGCTCGCGCGACTGATCGCGCGGGTGAAGCCGCGCACCGTGGCCTTCGTCGGCGTGACGGTCTACCGGGCGTTCTTCGGCGCGGCCGCGAGCCCCGGGCCGGGGGCCAAGCCCGAGCGCATCGGCGCGGCCCGCGTCTTCGTGCTGCCCAACCCGAGCGGCCTCAACGCGGCCTATCCCGGCTTCCGCGACAAGCTGGTCTGGTTCGCGCGCCTCAGGCGCTACACTTCCCCCCGGGAGGATCCGAGATGCGACTAGACGGCAAGATCGGGATCGTGACCGCCGCCGCGTCCGGCATGGGCCGGGCCGGCGCGCTGCGCTTCGCCCGCGAGGGGGCCCAGGTCGCGGTGGTGGACGTCGACGCGGCCGGCGTCGCCCGGGTGGTCAGCGAGATCGCGGAGTCGGGCGGCACCGCGCACGGGATCGTGGCCGACCTCACCCGGGACGAGGAGTCCCGCCGCATCGTGTGGGACACGGTGAGCCGCTTCAAGGGGCTCGACTTCGTGTGGAACCACGTCGGCCATCCGGGGCCGGCCGCGGTCGAGGGCATCGACATGGTCGCGTTCGACCTCGCGGTCGACCTCAACCTGCGCACCGTCTTGGTCACCACCGAGGCGGCGATCCCGGAGATGCGCCGCCGGGGCGGCGGCAGCCTGCTCTTCACCGCCTCCACCTCCGGGCTCCAGGGCTCCTCGTACAGCCCCGTCTACTCGATGTGCAAGTTCGGGGTGGTCGGCTTCGTCAAGAGCCTCGCGGTGCGTCTGGCCCCCGAGAAGATCCGGGTGAACGCGGTCTGCCCCGGGCCCATCGACACCCCGATGCTGCGCGTCTTCGTCGCGCGGCCCGATCAGAAGTCGACCGCCGGCATGGACCCGGAGGACCTGGTGCGCCGGCGCGCCGCGGGCGCGGTGCCCCTGGGCCGCACCGGCCGGCCGGAGGAGATCGCCAACGCCGCGCTCTTCCTGCTCTCCGACGAGGCCTCGTTCATCACCGGCGCGGCCCTGCCGGTCGACGGAGGCGTGACCGCGTCGTGAGCCGGACCGGGTGGACGCGCCTCGGCGCGCTCGTCCTCGCGCTGGTCGCGGCGTGCCTCGCCGTCGCCACCGGCCCGGCGCCCGCGGCCGGCTTCCTCGAGGGCACCCACGAGGGCGCCGACTTCCTCATCGGCGTCCCCGCCCGCTGGAACGGCGGCCTGGTGATGTTCGCCCACGGCTACGAGGGCGAGGGCGACGGCCGCGGGAGCGTGCGCGCCTCGCCGCTCAGCAGCCACCTCGAGGCGCGCGGCTACGCGTGGGCCTCGTCGGGCTACCGGAGCCGGGGCTATCGGCCGGACTGGTTCATGGCCGACATGCTCGCGCTGCGTGCCCACTTCATCAGCCGGTTCGGGGCGCCGCGCTGGACCATCCTGCACGGGCAATCGATGGGCGGCCACGTCACGATCGCGTCGCTCGAGCTCCATCCCGAGGTCTACCAGGGCGGCCTCATCGAGTGCGGCATCGTCGACGGCGTCGGCCTGGTCGACTGGCTCTACGCCTACACCGCGGCGGCCGAGTATCTCTCGGGGGTCCGCCTCCTCGACGCCCCGAACCGCCAGGCTTTCGCCGCGCTCGTGAACGGCCCCTGGCTCGCCGCGATGGGCACACCCGGAAGCTACACCGAGCGCGGGCAGCGCTTCGACAGCGTGGTGAAGCACCTGATGGGCGGCGAGCTGCCGCTCCGCCTGGAGGGCATGCGCCAGCGCTACATCATGAACCTGAACTCGCGCGAGCCCGGGCCGGATCGGGCCCAGGAGTTCGCCCGGCACGCGAGCACGACCCACATCCGCTACCGCATCGATGGAGGCCTCGGCGTGACCGAGGAGGAGCTGAACCGCGGGATCCGCCGCATCACCCCCGCCTCGGGGGCGCGCTCCCGCGAGGGCAACCCCGTGTTCGCGGAGCTGACCGGTCAGATCCGCGTGCCGCTCATGACCATCCACGAGACCGCGGACTTCCGGGTCCCGTTCCGGCTGCAGCAGGACTATCGCCGCCGCACCCTGGCCGCCGGCACCGCGCACCTGCTCGTGCAGCGCGCGGTGCGCTGGGCCGGGCACTGCGCCTTCGACGGCACCGTGCGCGAGCGGTCGTTCGACGAGCTGGTGGAGTGGATGGAGCGCGGCGTCGTCCCCGCGGGCGACGACGTGCTCGCCCCCGACCTCACGCGGATCGGCCTGCGCTTCACGCCCGCGCTGCACCCCCTGGATCCCCTGGCGCCTGCCGCGCGCTGAGCGCGCGCCCCGCCGTCACCCCCGCAAAGGAGACCGCCGATGGCGAAGCACGAGCCGCTGCTGCCGCAGATCGAGCAGTTCATCCACGACAACCCGCAGGGCGTCCTGACCTCGTTCCGGCGCAACGGCATGCCCCAGCTCAGCATCGTCACCGTCTACCCGCGCGACGGCGGGGTCGGCATCTCCATCACCGAGACCCGGATGAAGTTCAAGAACCTGCTGCGCGACCCGCGCTGCTCGGTGCTGATCTCGCACGCGGACTGGTGGTCCGGCTTCCTGGTCTTCGAGGGCAAGGCCGAGCTGATCCATTCCGGCAACGCCGACCCGGAGGCGCTCCGGCGGGCGCGCCGACACATCTTTAGCGCCACCACCCGCCGCCGCAGCCGCGACTGGGACGAGTACGACCGCATCGCGGCGGCGGACAAGCGCGTCGCGATGGTGCTGCGGCCCGAGCACGTCTACGGCTCGGCGCTGGCCAAGATGCGCGAGGCGCTCGCCAAGTAGGCGGTCGTCAGCGCGCGGCGCCCGCGCCGCGCAGCAGGACGCCGGGCAGACGACCGGTCGACCGCCCGTTCTCGAGCGTGACCACCCCGTTCACGATGGTGGCCGCGATGCCTTCCGCCTTCTGCACCAGGCGCCGGGCCCCGCCGGGCAGATCGGCCTCGACCGTCGGCATCGCGGGCCGCACCCGCTCGGCGTCGAACAGCACGAGGTCGGCGCGGTAGCCCGCCTGGAGCAGCCCCCGGTCGGCGAGGCCCCAGGCCGCCGCGTTGTCGTGGGAGAGCTTGCGCACCGCCTGCTCGAGCGTGAAGGCCTGCTTCGCGCGCACCCAGTAGCTCAGCATGTGGGTCTGGAGCGACGAGCCCATCTCCTGGCACACGTGCGCGCCCGAGTCCGAGAACGTGGCGAGGGTGCGCGGGTGCCGCAGCATGCCGAGCACGTGATCGGGCCGCTCGTTGACCAGCGGCTGAACGAACACCTGGTTGTCGTTGGCGAGGGCCAGGTCGATCATCACCTCGACCGGGTGCTGTCCCCGCGCGGCCGCGAGCTCGGCCACCGTGGGGTCATTCCACTCCACGTCCTTCATGGCGTAGAGGTTGCCGTAGTCGGGCCGGCGCGGATCGGTGGTGGCCGCCCCCCCGCCCTGGAAGACGTTGTCGCGCGGCTTCATCCGCGCTTCCTCCGCCACCAAGGCCCGACGCGTGGCGGGATCGGCCAGACGCGCCTTCTGTTCCGCGAGCGGCAGGCGGCGCAGCTCCCGCCAGGCGGGCAGCACGTCGAACGGGAGATACGACTTCAGCGAGAAGATCGCGTTGATCGACCGGGTGGTCGTCTGCCCCCACACGCGGGCACCCGCCGCGGCGCACTCGTCGAGGTAGTCGAGCTGATAGGTCCACGGGTTCGGGTCGTCGCCCTGGCGGCTCGCGATGGTGCCGAACATCACCGTCCGGCCGCTCTCCAGCGCCACCCGCTTGAGGCGGCCGAGGAACGCGCGCTGCGCAGGGCCGCCCGAGATGTCCGGCCCCACCTGGAAGATGCCCGCGCCGAGCCGGCCCATGGCGCCGACGAGCCGGTCCACCTCCGTCCAGTCCGCGATGCGGCTCGCCACCGGAGTGTTGTCGGGAGTGACGTGGGTGGTCGAGCGCGAGCTCGAGAAGCCCATGGCCCCGACGCGGATCGCCTCCTCCACCGCCGCCTCCATGCGGACGAGGTCGTCCTCGGTGGCCACCTGGTCGAGGGCCCGCTTGCCCATGACGTACATCCGGAGGGCGGAGTGGCCGATGTAGGCGCCGTAGTTGATGGCCTTCGGGAGGCGGTCGACGTTCGCCAGGTACTCGGGGAAGGTCTCCCACGTCCAGTCGATGCCGGTGAGCATCGACTCGGTCGGGATGTCCTCCACCGCGGTCAGGCAGCGCGCGAACCACTCGCGCTCTTCCGGCTTGCACGGCGCGAGCGCGAAGCCGCAGTTGCCCATGATCACGGTGGTGACCCCGTGCCAGCAGGAGCAGCTGCCGATCGGATCCCACGCCACCTGCGCGTCCATGTGGGTGTGGCCGTCGACGAAGCCGGGCGCGACGATCAGGCCGTCGGCGTCGATCGTCCGCTCCGCCACCGAGCCCACGCGCCCGATCTCCACGATGCGCCCGTCTCGCACGCCCACGTCGCCCCGGTAGCGGGCCGCGCCGGAGCCGTCGACGATCGTGCCGTTCCGAATCAGGAGATCGAGTCCCATGGTCGCTCCGTCCTCCGTTGGTGCCGGGTGCTCAGCAGGTCTCCCACGTCTTGGGAGGCGGCCCTCATCCGAGGGCCCTCTCCAGGCGCCGCACGATCTCCTGCTTGGGCTGGACGCCGACCAGTCGGTCGACCTCGCGGCCGGCCTTCAGCACCAGCAGGGTCGGGATCGAGCGCAGGTCGAAGCGCGCCGCGGTCTGAGGATTGTCGTCCACGTTGAGCTTCACCACCCGCACCCTGCCCGCCAGCTCGGTCGCGAGCTGGTCGATGACCGGCGCGATCATGTGGCAGGGGCCGCACCACGGAGCCCACGCGTCCACCAGCACCGGCACCGGCGAGCCCTCGACGTCCCGGGCGAAGCTCGCGTCGGTCACCGGCTGCGGCTTGCCGGCCGGCAGCGGAGCCCGGCACTTGCCGCACACCGGCGCGAGCCCCCGCGCGATCTTGTCGGCCGGGACCCGGTTCGTGGCCCCGCAGGCCGGGCAGCCGATCATCAAGGTCTCCATGCTGAGGCGATTCCTCCGGCCGCCATTCTGCCCCTGCCGGGGCGAAGACGCCAGCCGGGCGAATGCGCTAGAGTGGGCCCGCTCCGCCGGGGCTCCTCCATGTCCTTCTTCATCTCCCTGCTCGTGGACGGACTGCTCGCGGGCGCGATCTACGCCTTGATCGCGCTCGCGTTCGTGGTGGTCTACAAGACGTCCCGCATGATCAACTTCGCCCTCGGGGAGTGGGCGATGCTCGGGGCCCGGCTGGTCGCGACCGGCCTCCACGCGACCGGGCTCGGGCTCGCGTCCGCCCTCGGCCTGGCGGGAGCCGGCACGGTGGGCGCGGCGCTCGGCTTCAACCGGCTCGTCCTGCAGCGGCTCGTCGGACGGCCACTCATCTCGGTGATCATGGTCACCCTCGGCCTCGGCATGGTGATGCGGGGCGCGACGCCGCTGGTGCTCGCGGGCATCCCCGGCACGATCGCGCTGCCGATCCCGCCGGACCCGATCAGCCTGCTCGGGGTGCTGGTCTTCCCGGGGAAGCTCGCCGCGGCGGCGATCGCCCTGCTCTGCGCGGCCGCGATCGGCGGCTTCTTCCGGTGGAGCCGGACCGGCCTGGCGCTGCGGGCCATCGCCGACGACCAGCAGACCGCCATGGCGGTCGGCATCGACGTCGACCGCCACTTCGCCATCGCGTGGGCCCTGATGGCCGCCATCTCGGTCCTGGCCGGCACCCTGTGGACCTTCGTGGCCGGCAGCGGCCTCGGGGTCGTGCTGGTCGGGCTCAAGGTGTTCCCGATCGTGGTCGTCGGCGGCCTGGACAGCATCGCGGGGACCGTCGTCGCGGCCCTCGCCATCGGGACGATGGAAAGCCTCGCGGCCGGCTACCTGGATCCGGTGGTGGGCGCCGGATTCAGCGGCGTCAGCTCCTACGTCGTCCTGATCGCCATGCTGTGCGTGCGGCCGTACGGCCTCTTCGGCCAGGCAGACGTCGAGCGAATTTAGACCGGAACGATGCGCTATGATCCCGCCGATGCGCCTGCAGGGTCGGGTGGCGGCGATCACCGGCGGCGCGCTCGGGATCGGGCGCGCGACCGCGCTCCTCTTCGCCGAGGAGGGCGCGACCGTCGCGCTCGGCGACGTCCAGCTCGAGGCGGCCGAGAAGGTCGCGCAGGAGATCGGCCGGCGCGGCGGCAAGGCGGTCGCGATCGGCCTGGACGTGGGCGACCCGGCGCAGGTCCAGGCCTTCGTGGACCGCGTGGTGGCAGAGTTCGGCCGGCTCGACGTCATGTTCGCCAACGCGGGCATCGCCCACTCCGCGCCGTTCCTCGAGCACCCCGAAGCCCAGTGGCACCGCGTGCTGCGCGTGAACCTGACCGGCGTCTTCCTGTGCGGCCAGGCCGCGGCCCGCCAGATGGTCCGCCAGGGCGGCGGCGGCCGGATCATCACCACCGCGTCGATCAACGCCTTCCGCGGCGTCGAGAACCTGGTCGGGTACAACGCGGCCAAGGCCGGCGTCATCGAGCTGACCCGCACCATGGCGGTGGAGCTGGCGCAGCATCGCATCGCGGTGAACGCGATCGCGCCCGCCCAGATCGACACGCGGCTCACCCGCACCCTGCCGGAGAGCGCGCGGCGCCGGCGCGTGGAGCGCATCCCGATGGGCCGCTTCGGCGAGCCCGAGGAGGTCGCGAAGGTCGCGCTCTTCCTCGCCTCCGACGAGGCCAGCTACGTCACCGGCCACACCCTGGCGGTGGACGGCGGCTACCTCGCCGGGGGCCTCTGGTCCGGCGCGCCGGGCGTCGTCCCGCCCGCCGCCCCGCCCGGCACGCCCAGCTAGGCCCACTCCCCGTGGATCAGGCGCTCGACGACGTCACCGTGCTCGACCTGGGCCAGGTCATCGCGATGCCCTTCTGCACGATGCTGCTCGCCGACATGGGCGCGCGGGTGATCAAGGTCGAGTCGCCGGAGCGCGGGCGCGAGCGCGTCTCGCTCGGCGTGAAGCGGCGGCGCGACGGCGTCGAGGAGCGGGTGCCCGCCGCGCAGTACCGCGATCGCAACAAGCTCGGCGTCACGCTCGATCTGAAGACCCCGGCCGGCGTCGAGCTCTTCCGCGAGCTCGTCCGCCACGCCGACGTGGTGAGCGAGAACTTCAGCGTGGGCACCATGGAGCGCCTCGGCCTGGGCTACGACGACCTGCGCCGGGTGAACCCCCGCCTCGTCTACGCGTCGATCACCGCGTTCGGCCAGACCGGGCCCTACGCGCCCCAGCGCGGCTACGACATGCTCGCCCAGGCAATCAGCGGGTACATGAGCATCACCGGCGATCCCGACGGCCCGCCCACCCGGTCCGGCCAGTCCATCTCGGACTACTACGCGGGCATGCTCTGCGCGTTCAGCATCGTCTCCGCGCTGCACTACCGGCAGCGTACCGGCCGGGGCCAGCGCATCGACCTGGCCCTGCTGGACAGCCTGGTGGTGGCGCTCGACAACCTCGGCGAGCGCTACACGGTGGGCGGCGAGATCCTGACCCGCGCGGGCAACGTCTCCTTCGCGGGCTCTGCCACCGGGATCTATCCGGCCGCGGACGGCCACGTCGCGGTCGCGGCGTCGGCCAGCAACGCGATCTGGGCGCGCTTCTGCGCGGTCATCGGTCGCGACGAGCTCACGCGCGATCCCGAGTTCGCCACCGCGGCGGCCCGGCGCGACCGCCGCGACCGGATCGCCGCCATCATCCAGGCGTGGACCGGCCCGCGCGCCAAGGCGGAGGTGGTGCGCGTCCTCGCGACGGCCGGCGTCCCCGCCGCGCCGGTCAACAACGTGGCCGAGATGGTCGCGGACCCGCAGGTGCAGGCGCGCGAGATGTTCGTGCAGCGCGACCATCCCGTCTTCGGCCCGCTGACCACCACCGGCACGCCGCTCAAGCTCTCGGAGACGCCCGGCCGTGTCCGCTGGCTGGCGCCCATGCCCGGCGAGCACAACGACGAGGTCTTCGCGGGACTCCTGGGCCACTCGCGCGACGACCTCGAGCGCTGGCGCGCGGAAGGGGTGATCTGAGCCATGGCCTCGAGCGGGGTGGTGATCGTCGGCGGCGGCATCGTGGGAGTGGTCACCGCCTACTACTTGGCCAAGGCCGGTGTCGCCAGCGTCGTGGTGGAGCGCGACGCCATCGGCAGCCACGCCTCGGGCTTCGCCTACGGCGGCCTCAGCCCGGTGACCGGCGCCGGCATCCCCGGTCCCCTCGCCGGGATGGCGCAGGCGGGCATGCGGCTCCATCACGAACTGGCTGAGAGCGTCGTCGCAGAGACGGGGATCGGCATCGACTTCCGGGTGCGCCGGTCGTTGGCGCTGGCATTCACCGACGCGGAGGTGCAACGGCTCCAGGGGGCCCTGCCCTGGCAGCAACGGCAATCGGGCTACGTCTCGCGCTGGCTCGACGGCGATGAAGCCCGACGCGTGGAGCCGCGAGTCTCCGAGGAGGCCATCGGCGCGGTCTCGATCGAGGGCGGCGCGGACGTCGAGCCGTATCGCCTCGTGCTCGCCCTCACTCGCGCCGCCGAAGCGCTCGGGGCGAGCGTGCGCCACGGGCGCATCACCGGCCTCCGACGTCGGGGCGGAACGGTCACGCACGTGGTCCTCGAGCGGGGCGAGATCGCCTGCGACACGGTGGTGCTGGCCCTCGGCCCGTGGAGCGCGGAGGCCTCGTCCTGGCTCGACCTGCCGATCGAGGTCCGTCCCCTCAAGGGCCAGATCCTGCGCCTGCAGGCGCCCGGGCCCCCGGTCCCCTGCTCCGTCGGCTGGGGCCACAACTACGCCACCACCAAGCCGGACGGTCTTCTGTGGGCGGGCACCACCGAGGAAGAGGCCGGCTTCGACGAGGAGACGACGCGCGAGGCGCGCGACGAGATCGGCGCCGCGCTGGTGAAGATGCTGCCCGCGATGGCCGACGCCCGGGTGGTGCACCAGACCGCCTGCCTGCGGCCGGTGGCCTCCGACGGCCTGCTGCTGCTCGGGCCGGTGCCGGGCTTCGACTCCGTCTACATGGCCACGGGCGCCGGTCGCAAGGGCATCCTGCTCGGCCCGGCCATGGGCCGCGCGGTGGCCGACCTGATCCTGACCGGCAAGAGCACGCTCGCGCTGGACGCCTTCTCGCCCGCGCGCTTCGCCCGGGTACCTCGCTGATCCTGCCGGGCCCGCCCCGGCGTCAGCGGAAGCGCGCGATCACGTCCTTGCCGTAGCGCAGCACGTCGTCGGGCGTCTTGACCTGCGCGGGCAGGCCCGCGGCGGCGCTGACCGGCACCGCCACGCGCGCGACGCCCTGGCGGGCCAGCGCCTCGATCCCCGCGACGTCGGTCGGCGCCGCCAGCGTGATCTCGACGGCTTTGGGATCGCGCCCGGCCGCCTCCGCGGCGCGGCGCATCTCGTCGAGCAGACCGGGCGGCGGAGTCCGGGCGGGAAAGTAGCCGTCGCCGAGCCGGCCGGCGCGCCGGGCCGCCGTCACCGTGTCGCCGCCCACCACGATCGGGATGGAGCGCTCCGGCGGTAGCGGCCGGCAGAACACCTGGTCGAACGAGACGAAGCGTCCCTTGAAGGTCGCGCACTCCTGGCTCCAGAGCGCGCGCATCGCGGCCACGTACTCGTCGGTGCGCGGCCCGCGATCGTCGAACGGCAGCCCCAGGGCGGCGAACTCCTCGGCGAGCCAGCCCACGCCGATGCCGAGCAGCACCCGGCCGCCGCCGGCCAGGTGATCGAGCGTCGCCACCGCCTTCGCGGTCACCACCGGGTTGCGCTGGGGCAGGATGAGGATCGCGGTGCCGAGCTTGATCGTGCGGGTGGCGGAGGCGATGTAGGCCAGCCAGATCAGCGGGTCCGGGATGGGATAGTCCTCGAGTCCCGAGCCCATGCGCCCCGAGGGTGAATAGGGATAGCGGGACTGGTAGCCCTGCGGCACCACCACGTGCTCCACCGTCCAGATCGAGTCGAACCCGGCGGCCTCGGCGGCCTGCGCCAGCTCCACCGCGGCCGGTCCGTTGCTGTAGCGCCCGAGGCTCGCGTATCGCAGTCCGAACTTCATGGCTGGTCCCCTTTGCAGGTGAGGGCCGCGAGCGCCCCGACGTCGGCGAGCGCGGGGAGGTGCCGGAGCGTCTCGAGGAGCCGCCCGACCTGCCCCGCGGGCAGGACGACGCCCGCGAGCCGCCGGAACTTCTCCTCCAC
>Ga0075433_10000173_pt1 | contig 35469 bp, 32 predicted proteins | sample RhiMethybrSRZTD2_FD_75299 | JGI IMG/M metagenome (GOLD analysis project Ga0075433, IMG submission 75299) | Populus rhizosphere microbial communities from Tennessee, USA - Rhizosphere MetaG P. TD hybrid SRZTD2 | ecosystem: Host-associated > Plants > Roots > Rhizosphere > Soil | place: USA... | reverse complement strand
TAGCGCTGAATCATCGTCGGCGTGCAGGAGCACTCTCGCGTCGGATCATTGAAAAAACCGCAAGGACACGGATTCATGGCGGCAGCGAGCATGAATCGTGAGGGGAAGGTCAAAGAGGTGGCAGCCCTGGCAATAGTCACCTGACCTTCTTCCAATGGCTGTCGCATGACTTCTAGCACGTTTCGAGCGAACTCGGGTAGTTCGTCCAGAAACAATACCCCGTTGTGAGCGAGGCTCACTTCTCCGGGCTTGGGAATGACACCTCCTCCTATCAAGCCAGCATCGGAGATGGTATGATGCGGAGAGCGAAAGGGTCGCCCACTGACTAATCCTGAATCCTCGTTCAACACTCCGCTAACCGAGTGAATCTTCGTCGTCTCGATGGCTTCCGCAAAACTCAACGGCGGCAAGATCGTAGGAATTCGCTTGGCCAGCATCGTCTTGCCGGAACCTGGCGGCCCAATCATCAGAATGTTATGGGCTCCGGCGGTCGCCACTTCGAGAGCTCGCTTGGCATGCAGCTGCCCTTTGACATCTTTGAAGTCTACTGAGTAATGAATGGTCTCTCCCAGAAGGATATCCGAATTGACCTGAACAGGTTCAAAACGATGGGTGTCGTTCACCAGATCAATCACATCCGGAAGACTCCTTAGCCCGTATACAGAAATCCCCTCTACCACAGCAGCCTCTCGAGCATTGTGCAAGGGAAGGATTAGGTGACGAATCCCCTTTTGTCGCGCGGCAACGGCGATCGAGAGAGCCCCTTTGATCGGCCTCAAACCGCCATCCAGAGAGAGTTCTCCCAGAAAGAGATACTCCTCAAGACTTTGCTTGAGCAAGGTCCCGTTGGTTCCGAGAATCCCGATTGCCATGGGCAGATCAAAGGCGGATCCCTCCTTCTTGATTGCCGCAGGTGCTAGGTTTACGGTGATATTCTGAAACGGGAAATCCAACCCACAGTTCTTGATGGCAGATTTGATGCGCTCTTTACTTTCCTTAACTGCAGCATCGGGAAGACCGACCGTGAGAAAGAGCCCGTTTCCAGCCGAGATGTCGACTTCGACTTCCACTACGTAGGCATCGATCCCGTAAACTGCTGCGCTGAGTGCCTTAAATAGCATGATTGTCTCGAATGTCGTTTTGCCAGGGGGGGCCAGGGGACTCTATCAGGAAAATTTGAGCCAGGCAGAGCGTCTGGGGAATAAACCGAGCCCGCACGGCACCTCCAGGTCAAAGAATAGTTTATGGGTTAGCCTTCAATTGACGATTACTTAGGGTACGCCAAGCATAGCAGTTTTCTCTTTGAGAATGAAACTTGATTCTGTCGTTCGAAGTTACTTTTCTGTACTTGAGGGCGGTTCGAGTGCATCCGAATCTTGGCGCTGCAATTGCACTCCGAAAGCGGAAGACTCTGCGGGCTTTGAGCTTCTAGCTGTGAACATCTCCGGCATCAACACAAAGGAGAGTTCGTTTTCCTAAGTGTGTTAGACCGCGGTCGCAGGGCTACAAAGGTGTAACTTCCATGTCAGAGTTGAAGAACCTGCTTCGAGAAACAAAATACAGCCTCCGGGATCTTGAAACCTTACTGCAAAAAGCCAGATCCATGGACTGTGACCAAGATCAACCGTACATCTTGAGTCGCGAGGAACTCCAAAAGTATTTCGAGGAGATTCGGAAGGTTCTTGAAAGCTTACCGGAGAATCTGAAGATCGAAAAAGGGCTTGAAGAAAAGCGTGAAACCAAGAATCTGCGCCCACAAATGGAGGAAGTGCGCCGCAAGGTCGAGGAATGTTTCGGGCGGGTCGAGGAGGCCTGCGAGGCGAACTTGCGCGAGCTTTCAAGATTCATCGAAAATCTATGCAGTGGCAAAACGAGCCAAATCGAGGAAGGTGAAGCACCAACCAAAATGCCCGTTCTGAGCGAACTTCTTAGCCAAGGTAAGAGCCACTTTGAAAACCAGGAATTTGATGCATGCCTCGAAATGATGAATAAGGCCCTGAATGTGGACCCAGGAAACAGAGAAGCAACCGGCATTCTGATTGAGGCACAGAAGAAGTTGGAAGATAGACGACTAGAGGAAGAGCTTGTTGTTCATATCGAAAACCTTAAGAAGGAGGCAATGGATCAGTTCGACGAGGAACAGTATCGCGACTGCATGCGAACATTCCAATTTCTTTGCGAGCTCGAACCCAAGAACCGGACCCTGCGAGACTACCTTGCGCTAAGCCGACAGAAGGCTGAGGAAATGGAAGCCACCCAACCCAAGTCTGGCTCGTCAAGAAGCTCCGAGGCAGTTCCTGAAACGAATCTGAAAGCCTCTATCTTTGCATCGAAACCGTCTGCCCAATCTGAGATATCGCCGGAGCTAAATATCGCGCGTGAATACCCGAAGGCGTCTCCAGACCCTGAGAGTAAAGTTCGAGACCTAGATGAAGTGCCCGAATCAACGGGACCGGTGAATTCGTCGGCAAATCAGGCTCATCCCCTGCAGGAAGACCTTTCTCAACCAATCGATGAACCGCCGCCCGTTGCTGATGAAGAGCAATCAAGTCTAACTAGAACCCTAAGGTCCCCAAAACGGCTCATTGCTTTGCTGGCTGTCGTCGCGCTCCTGTTTGCAGCTGTCTTCGGATCGAGGACCTCGGTCAAACCTGCGAAACCAAAAGATCCGGTGGTTAGTGGTTTTGAGATCCAATCGGATCCTGAAGCCGCTCGAGTGTTTATCGATGGAGAGTTCAAGGGTCAAACTCGGCTACAGCTTGAGTCCTTATCAGAAGGTAACCACCAGTTGCGTGTCGAAATGGAGGGTTATGCGCCGTTGACGCAGGTTTTTTCCCAGGCGAAGATCCAACCCACAGTGCTCTCCGTCCGCCTCTCGAAGGTGGTGCCCCCTCCGCAGCAAGACGACGATCTGCAGGATGCCGCCAGGACTCTTTTCGCGCATGGAAATTTCCTCGAAGCCAACAGGACCTGTGACGCAGTCCTGCAAAAGGATGCTCGGAACATTTTGGCGCTGGAAATCAAGGAGAAGATAAAGACCTACTATTTACGCCAAGGCAAGAATGCGATATCGAAAGGTCGATGGGAAGAAGCCCGTGTTGCACTCGAGAACACACTGAAAGTAGCTCCCGATGACGGCCAGGTGTCAGGGCAACTAAGACTGGTTCAGACTAAGCTTAAGAAATCGCCCGTGGCAATTAACACCGGTGAGTCTCAAATGGCCAGCAGAATCCAAGATCTGCACCAACAGATCTCAACTGCAATCAGCGTAGCGAACTACTTGCCTCCTAATACTGGAAATGCCTTTGATCTGCTTCGTCATTTGGGCAGCATCGCACCCACTGACTCCTTCGCCAAGGAGAAACTCGACCAGATCCACCATGAACTCTTGAACCAGATTCAACGAAGAATGCAAGCCAAGGATTTCGACGCTGCCAAGTCTTTGGCACAGCAGGTTCAGACGCATTTCCCCGACAGCTCAGAGTTACGGGTTCTGCGCGATGGGCTGAGGGCGGAAGAGGCGAAACTGATGGAAACCTGGTCTTCCTTAATTCAAAAGGCTGAATCCACGGCGGCCGCCGGTCGATACGTTGCTCCTCAAAACGACAACGCTCTGCTTTATGCAAACCGGCTTTTGGCAATCGATTCCCAGAATCAAAGAGCCCTGGCCCTAAAGAAGGAAAGCGTCGCCAAAGCGGCAGCTCAAGCTAGAGAGCTGATTCAAACTGAAAAGTTCGAAGAAGCCCGTGAAGTCTACTCAGCTCTGCTTCAGTTGTCGTCATCGGAGGGCCGCCCCCAAGCTCCAGGAACCGACCTGAAGAGGGAGATCGAGAAACTTGAGTTTAATGCTTATCCAGTCGTGCACGACCACACACTGATGGGAAGCTGCACAGGAAGGCTTCGCGCCAATGCCTACGTAATCAGTTTCATTCCTTCGGGAAATTCGAAGGACGGCTTTAGCGCCAAGCTGGCTGAAGTTGAGGTCGAATCTCCGGGCGACAAGCTCAAGATCATGGTTCGGAACAAGACTTATCGCTACGAAGCCAACCTAGTAAAGAGTAGGGAAGAAAATCGGGAAAAGCTCGAGCAGATTTACCAGCGCCTGATTGAGCTCAAAACAAAAGTGAACTAACTGTTTTTCAGTTTCCCTTGCCCAACCCCAGCAAAGGACCACCAAGCCAAATAGTCGCAAGACTCATGCGACTAGGACTTGAGGGATTTCACACTTTGGTCACACTGGTTTGGAACTCTCAACGATTTAGATAGATCGTGAGCTTGTCACCAGCCTTCAGATTCTCACTTTGTGACAGTTTGTTCCAGTCTCTGATTGAATCGATAGGAATCTTGTAATTCGCCGCGATCGCGAAAAGCGTCTCACCTTTCTTCACCTGATGAATAACCCTGGTTGAGCTCTCTCTGCTTTTGTTGGTATTCGTCGCAGATTTTAGCCCATGCTTCTTTTGTTCGACCTGAGCCACGAAACCGGGTGGATAAATCACTAAAACCCTTCCTGGTCTCAACTTGCTCTTGGAACTGAGCTGATTCCACCTCCTAATCTGGGCAATCGTTACTTCAAATTCATTAGCCACGCTGGCGATCGTATCGCCCCGCCTCATTGTGTATCGAACCGCAGAACTCTGAGCCGACTCGGCGGAGGCCCTGCCCCGGCCGGGAGCCATCGGAATGATGAGTTTCCCATCCGCCTGAATTCTTTGACCATCGGCTAGATTGTTCGCCTGGGAAATGGCGCTCGGGGTAGTGTGATACTTCTTGGCAATGACAGAAAGTGTCTCCCCTTCTTCGACTCGGTGCATCCGCCAGGTGACCCTCATCTCCTCAGGAATCGACGCTATTTCTTGAAAGAACTTCTCTCGGCTCCCGGCAGGAAGATAGAGGGTGAATTCAGGATCGTTGCGAGGCGTCGTCAAGCGCCGGACGTGAGGATTTATTTCCTTCAAATCTGCCAGCTCAATGTCCAGCAACTCCGCAGCTAGACGCAGATCAATAGCACTATCGATCTGAACCTTGTCTACCGGGACAGGCGGTTCGGGTGTTATGTCGAATCCGTACTTAGCCGGGTCTTTAGAAACGATCGCCATCGCCAAGATCATAGGCACATAACTCACCGTGTCAGGGTGCAAGGTTCCTCTTTTTACCAACTCCCAATAATCAGCAAAGCCAGTCCTTTCTATCGCACGTTCGACATTACCGGGTCCCGTGTTATAGGCAGCCATGGCCAGGAACCAATCTCCAAACTGGTTGTAGAGGTCCTTCAGATGGCGGGCGGCAGCCCTAGTAGACTTTTCGGGGTCAGAGCGTTCGTCTATCCACCAGTTTTGTCTCAGACCGTAGTACTGACCTCGCCAAGCATCAAACTGCCACATCCCCTTACACTTCTTGTTGGACAAAGCCAAGGGTTTAAAGCTACTTTCGACCTGGCAAAGGTAAATCAGGTCCTGAGGCACGCCTTCTTCCGCAAGGATTTTCGAGATCATGACTCGGTAGCGGCCAGCCCGCTGCATTCCAGCCTCCAAGCTCTTTCGGCCGCGATTCTGAAGGTAATCTAGAAATCTCAAGACCGTGTCGTTGATCAGGAGAGGGATATCGTGCGGGACCTGCATCAAGGTTTCTTCAGCCAAAACCTTGGACCGAGGATCAAAAGTTAACGGCACATCGCCACTGGCAAATTCATCGATGGGAGCAGATTCATAATGCTCCTCGCTAAACCCATCCCCCTCCTTCAGAGCAGCCAGCTCGTAGCTATGAATGCGATCAATCAGTCCTTCCAGGTGTTGTTCCAACCGCTCTTGCTGGCGGACCGCGATTCCGGAACGAAGTACAATCTCCAGAGACATGTCAAAGTTCCTCCGGGCTTTCTCCAGAAAGCCAGCTTTGAGGTCTCTTTCGCCTTCCAAGAATCGAGCCTCCGAATCCTTGACAGTCTGATCCACCAGGTCAAAGGTAGGTTTCTGTTGTATCCTGGAAAGGACTTGAGGAGGAGGGGGAGCAGGCAGTGCCGACAGTTGCGTCTGGGCCTGGGCTTTAGGGAGAGCTTCAACCGGAGTTTTTGCAACGGCTGTCTTCGCTGGCGCTGTTTTGCAGGCTGTTGAACAAACAGTTGCAATAAACAAACTTACAAGCCACAGGAACAGGGGTTCCCTTCCTTTGTCCATGCTCCGTTCCTTCCGGTTAAGTCTTCAGCGAAAACTGCGCGGCGTTATGCTTTACTTTTCGACCGTTTTGGAGAGAATGCCTTAGTTTATTTCGGACACAGGAAGAACGAGGCGTGAGAGAGGAACTACAGGGCCAGTCACAAAAGAGCCACTAACGGCTCTTCAGATCTTCCCAGACCATTGATGAACAAGGAAATGCTACCAAGTTACTTTATGGCTGGTCAACCTTTTTCCTAAGTCTAGCGACGGTTTCCAGGTGATGAGTTTGTGGAAAAAGATCCAAAACGCACACTGAGGACAGCTCGTAGTGGTGGTCGAGAAAGATCCGGATGTCGCGCGCTAACGTGGCTGGATCACACGAGACGTAGACTACATTGGGTGCGCCAAGTTTCGCGAGCTGGGCAACACTGTCCTTGGCAAGGCCGGCCCTGGGGGGATCCAGGAGGACCAAGTCAAGACCTTCCAATGATTCACTGCGATGTACGAAGTCGGCCAGATCTTCGTGAAACATTCTAATGTTAGTGACCTGATTTCGAAGCATGTTCTCTTTCAAGTCTTCAATTGCGAACGAATTTTTCTCCACGGTCCAGACTTCTTCGAAGGTCTTTGCCAATCCCAGAGCAAAGAATCCAACTCCACAATAGAGATCCAGTGCCTTCTTGCCTGAGAGTCCCTTCACACCGGCGACCAGCAACTTACTCAGCAAGAAATCATTGACCTGGAAGAAGGACCCTCGACTGACACGATACTCAAGACCGTCCACAGATTTCCAAACATGCCCGTCGCCCCAAACCTTAGCCGCTTCACCAGAACGTGTTGAGAGGAAGAGTGTGACACTTACCCCTTGCCTCTCCGTTAGGTACCGCCGCAAATCCCTTCCTAACTGTTCCAAGCCCGCGGACGTCCCCGCGAGACGAAAATCCACCAGAAATTGCTCGTGATCGCCCTGGAACACTTCCACCTCCTCCAGCCTGCTGCAAACATTGGGTGATGCTTCAAGAAGGCGCTGCAGATCAGGTAGAAACTGCCACAATTTCTCGGACGCAATAAGACACCGTTGCACTGGGCAAACGCGGCGGGAGGCGTTGGCATAGAAACCCCAGGAAAAATTGTCCTTGCTGATGACCTTGAGTTGTAGACGATTCCTGTAAACGAAGGGTGGCGATGGAACCAAAGAAATTTCGGACGTGGAAAGCCTGATTTTTCCTACACGGCTGAGCGCATCGAGCAATATTTCTCGCTTACTCTGGAGTTGACGGTCGTAGGTCATGTGTTGAAAATCACACCCGCCACAATCGCCGAAGTACGGACATGGGGGAACCACCCTCTCAGGCGCCCCCTCTACGATCTCGATCGACTGAGCTTCGAGGTAATGTCTTTTGTCTCGAAACTGGTGAATCAGTACCCGGTCTCCAGGCACGCTCAGAGGGACAAAAGTGGCATGGCCATCCTGGAAGGCCAAACCATGTCCCCCAGGGATGATTCTTTCGATCGTCACAAGGAAGGGAACTCTCACGATGTATGCTAGCTCAAGATCATTAAGTCGACCGACTCAGTTGAGCGGGAGGTAGAACAAGCTCAGGCGGGGAAGCTTGAATTGATCAAAAATCCTTCGAGTAAGCATCTTTCTTTCCAGCATGGCGACGTGCTCAGCTCTCAGTCCACGCTTGTGCCTGCTGATTTCCTGGCTTACGCGTAACCGGAGATCCAAGAAAGCCTCGTCGCTCAACGTGGCGACAAAAGATGCAAAGATCTTCTCCTCCATTGTTCCGAGACGAAGCTCAAGATTTTCGTAGTCCAATTGCCCTTGGCCGGACACTTCTCTCTGAATATCAACGAGGGAACTCCGAACGTGCTCCAAGACCTCGACTGGAGAATCCAATGGCTGTCCTTCCAACCGCACAATTGCACTTTTCACTCGTTCAACAGCCTCGCTAATGAGCCGGCTAAGGTTCTCCCGGTCCCTTGCGTTATCCGCCTCGCTGCTAAGCTTCTTGTCCTTTCCAACAGCATTTTCCTTCTGGTGTTCGTACTCGGCCACGATTGCTTGAGTGCAATAGGCGAGCGAGTTGATCTGTCTGAGTCGATTCTTGCGCTGTTCAAACTTGTCAAATGCCCTATCCACGCCGCGCAGCACGACTTCAACTGGGATTCCCGCCTGCTGGAAGGATTCCATCAATGACCAATCGAGCGGAGAGAGAAGAGTTGCCTTACCACGGCGCTTCTGAAAGTGTTCCTCTATTTCCGTGAAGTAGTTGAAGTAGTTTTCCATCAAGACCTGGCTCTGTTCTTCTCATAAATGAGACGCAGGCCTTCCAACGTCAGGTCAGGAACGACATGTTGAATGAAATGAGTACCCCGCCCAATTAGCGAAGCATAGCCGCCAGTTGCAACCACTGCCGTCTTTGGACCAAGTTCCTTGATCATGCGGTCAAGGATCCCATCGACCAAGCCGATGTAGCCATAGTAGAGACCAGATTGAATACTCCCAACGGTTGAGGTCCCAATGAGCTTCGAAGGGGCTTTGATCTCGACTCGTGGCAATCGAGCTGTCTTGGCAAAAAGTGCCTCGGCCGAGATTCCTGGCCCTGGAGTAATCACGCCTCCGAGATACTCTCCTCTGACTGAAATGGCATCAAAGGTCGTGGCTGTTCCAAAATCCACAACAATGCAAGGTCCCCCAAATTTCTCGTAGGCGGCCACGCCATTAACAATTCGGTCTGCCCCGACGTCCGAAGGCGAGTCGTAAAGAACGGGCATGCCCGTTTTGACACCTGGCTCAATGAAGAGAGGATTAACCTTGAAGTACTGCACCGCCATTTGCTCAAGTACGGAATTCAAGGTAGGAACAACGGAGGCTATCACAATGTCTCGGATTCTGCTGAATTCAAGGTTTGCCAACGCAAACAAGTTTCGAGCGAGGATCCCATATTCATCCGCAGTCTGGCTGGATTTGGTCTCCAGGCGCCAGTGACCGATCAGACGGGCCCCTTCATAAACACCCAAGACCGTGTTCGTGTTGCCGATGTCAATGACTAAGAGCAAAGGTTTGTCTTAAAGCTTAGATGTTCTATTTCCAGACAACGACGTCCCCTGTCATAATCTCTTCAATTTGCCCATCTCCTAACTTTACTCGCAACGCTCCATCTCCTCCGAGTCCGAGAGTGGTCCCATGAACCTGACGATCACTCACATCAACGGACACCTCTTTGCCATGTGAAAACGAGGAGCGTTGCATCCATTGCTGAAGGATGACTTCCCTACCCTTCTCCTGGAACTCCAGGTAAAGGTCTTCGAGATTCTTGAGCAAAGCCAGGATAATCTCAATCCGAGAAAAGCGCCGGCCGCCTTCAAGAAATAACGAGGAGGCTTGTCCCTCAAGAGACTTAGGAAAACGCGCATGGTTCACATTGATTCCGATTCCGATGACCAGATACTTGATTTGGTCAAGATCCGCAGTCATTTCGGTCAAGATTCCACAGCACTTTTTCCCGTTAACTAGAATGTCGTTGGGCCATTTGATGTCGGCGGCGAGGCCACAGGTTTGCTCAATCGCTTTGCTCACTGCCACTGCAACCGCCAGATTCAAGACCGGAGCATGACGCGGTCTAAGTTTAGGGCGCACAACCAGCGACATGTAAATGCCGAGATGCTTCTCCGAAAGCCAACGGCGTCCCAAGCGCCCCCGTCCAGAGGTCTGTTCTTCGGAAAGTACAACGGTCCCTTCTGCAGCCCCCTCTTGGGCCAACTGAAACGCCACATCATTCGTGGAGCCGACCTGGAAATGGTGCTGAATATTTCTGCCAAAGGTCTTGGTACGCAGCTCGCGTTTGATCAAATGGGCCAACAAAAGGTCAGGAACCTCAGTTAAGCGGTATCCAACCTTTGGCTTGACTTCGATCGCCATTCCTTCCTTCTGTAAACGATGAACCCAATTGCAGATCGTCATTCGGCAGACTCGCATGGTCTCAGCTAACTTTTCTCCCGAAACAAACACGGTCGCGTTGGCAAGCAGCAATTGAATGAAGCGATCAATCTTACGGGTATCATCTTGACGGAGCATGGGTGAGGACCCGTGAGGAGGAGCGGACTAGAGGTGCAATTCGAGACTGATATCAACGGCCTTAGGGGAATGAGTCAGAGCGCCCACTGAAATGAACTGGACTCCAGTTTGCGCGTATTCCCGGATGTTGGATAACTGAATGTTCCCGGAAACCTCCAGTTGAATCCGGCCTTGCGCTCTTTCCACAGCCGTCCGGACCTGATCCACCGTCATGTTATCCAAGAGAATCACTTCTGCGCCGGCATCAACCGCTTGACTGAATTCATCCAGACTGGCTACCTCGACTTCAATCTTCTTGAGATGATCAACTCGTTTGCGGCCAAGCCGAACTGCCTCGCGGATGCCGCCTGCAGCAACGATGTGGTTTTCCTTGATGAGAACCCCATCGTAGAGCCCAAACCGGTGATTTCTGCCGCCGCCTGCCCGAACAGCATATTTTTCGAGGATGCGCAGACCGGGTGTCGTCTTTCGGGTATCAAGAATAACCGCTCCAGTACCCAAGACAGCGCTGACATATTTTTGAGTGAGGGTAGCAATTCCTGAAAGCCTCTGTAGGAAATTTAAGGCAACCCGCTCAGCTGTGAGAATCTTGGCCGCCGGTCCGTGAACCCGCCCTATGACGGCACCTCTATCTATCCATTCCCCTTCACCAAAGAACTGCTCCGTCGCGATCGAAGAGCAAACCCTCTGGAAGACTCTGTTTACAACTGGCCAACCAGCCAGCACTAGGCCTTCTTTCGCCAGAAACTCTCCGTGGGCAAGCAGATCGGAGGCAACGATGGCGTCAGTGGTCAGATCACCTATTCCCCAATCCTCACCCAATGCTGCAGACACAATGTCATCGAGAATTTCAGACTGGATCTCCGCCATGAATACGCTTTCTCAGAGCCTTTTCAAATTCTCACCCAGCTTGCTGAGTTTCTCCCGAAAATCCGACAGCCGCGCTTGGTTCAGACTAACCACATGCTCGGGAGCATGGGCCAGGAAGTCTTCATTCAGCAGCTTTTGTTGAATGGGATTCATTTCCTTTTCAATCTTTGAAATTTCCTTGCGGATCCTCGATCGTTCCGCCTCCACATCGATCAGTCCGGCCAATGGAATTTCAACTTCTATTCCGGAAGCCACGTCCCGGTACGAATGATTGTTTCCCGTGATCAGTGGGAGAATCTCAATCTCTTCGCACCGGGTAAGGTTCTTGATGTACGAGGCTGATCGATCCAACAGTCCGCGAAGATTCTGATCGGGGGTGGCAAGGTTGGCCTGAATGCGCTTTGCTGGCTCTATGTTCATCTCGGCTCGGACGTTACGAATCTTTGTGATCACTTCCTCCAGAATCTCAACCTGCTGTTCGAGGTCCGCATCAATAAATTCAGGGCGGTGCCGCGGGAAATCTTGAATCGCAATCGAAGCCCCTTGATGGGGCAGCCTCTGCCATAGCTCCTCAGTAATGAAGGGCATGAAGGGGTGCAGCAGCTTCAACGCCTGACTAAATACAAAGATGAGAACCTCCAATGACAAGTTACTGGGTTCAGTGGTTTTGGCGCCCACCATTTGAGGTTTGATGAACTCTATGTACCAGTCACAAAGCTCATGCCAGAAGAAGTGGTAGAGTCGATGTGAGGCCTCATGGAAACGAAAGGATTCGAGGGATTCGTTTATTTCACGGGTCACACCATTGAGCCGAGAAAGAATCCAGCCATCGATAAGAGAGAGCTCGTTCTTCTGGGTGAGGAATCGCTCCTGAGCCGCCGAGACGTTGAACTCACGCTGAAGAGGAAGTTGCCTTTCTCCCAGATTGAGCAACACGAATCGAGTGGCATTCCAGATCTTGTTAGCAAACGCGCGGTAGCTAAGCATCTTCTGTTCTGACAGGCTGATGTCAGTCCCGGGAGCCGCCATAATTGCCAAGGTGAAGCGCACGGCATCTGTCCCGTACTGTTCCATCACCTCGATCGGGTCAATGACGTTCCCCTTGGATTTGCTCATTTTCTGGCCCTCGGCATCGCGGACCAAGCTGTTGAAATAAACAGTTCGGAAGGGAACATCTCCCATAAACTTAAGTCCCAGCATAATCATTCGAGCCACCCAGAAAAAGATGATGTCATAACTCGTGATTAAGACTGAGGTGGGATAAAATTTCTTTAAGTCTTCGGTCTCATCCGGCCAGCCCAATGACGAAAAGGGCCACAGCCCGGAACTGAACCAAGTGTCGAGCACATCCTTCTCTTGGGTCAGCTTGGAATAGTTGCACTTTCTGCAGCAATGAGGGGTTTCGCGGGCCACATTAATTTCACCGCAACGGTCGCAATACCACGCTGGAATCCGATGCCCCCACCAAAGCTGGCGGGAGATGCACCAGTCCTTGATGTTTCTCATCCATTCAAAATAGGTTTTAGACCAGTTTTCCGGCACAAACTGAATCCGACCGTTCTCCACAACCCTGATTGCAGGCTCAGCCAGCGGTTTCATTTTTACAAACCACTGAGTCGACAACAGGGGCTCGATCACGGTTTTGCAACGCTCGCAGTGACCGACGTTGTGAAGATGATCGTCGACTTTCTCCAGCAGCCCAGCTGAGTCCAAAGCGCTCACCACCTCGCGGCGGCATTGAAAGCGATCCATGCCCTTGAACGCTCCGGCAGCCTCTGTCATAGCTCCATCTTCGTCGATGACGGATATCATTTCCAACTTGTGCCGCAATCCTATCTCAAAGTCGTTCGGATCGTGCGCCGGCGTGACCTTTACCAAACCTGTACCGAACTGCGAATCCACAGACCCGTCAGAAAGCATCGGGATCTCGCGACGCAACAACGGCAAGACCAGCGTTTGTCCGGTAAGATGCGCATACCGTTCATCCCCTGGCTTCATGGCGACTGCGGTATCTCCCAGCATCGTCTCAGGTCGAGTCGTGGCAACGGTAATGAATTCGGAGGAGTTCTTGATAGGATAACGAACATAGTACAACTTACCCTGGGTTGGTTCAGCTTTGACCTCCAGGTCCGACAATGCCGTTCGGCAGCGCACACACCAATTGATTAGTCTCTTGCCTCGATAAATGAGCCCTTCTTCATAGAGCCGCACAAAAACCTCGCGAACCGCGCGAGAAAGTCCCTCGTCCAGCGTAAACCGTTCTCGAGTCCAGTCACAGGACCCGCCGAGTCGGCGAAGCTGGCTAAGGATCGTGTTGCCGCTCTTTTCCTTCCATTCCCAGACTCGTTTCTCAAACGCTTCGCGGCCCAGATCGTGGCGCGTTTTTCCCTCAGCTGCCAGCTGGCGTTCAACAACATTTTGGGTGGCGATTCCCGCATGGTCGGTGCCCGGCAGCCAGAGAGTATTGAAACCCTGCATCCTTCTCCAGCGCACAATGATGTCGTGCAGCGTGTAGACGAGCATGTGCCCTATGTGCAGAGAGCCCGTGACGTTGGGCGGCGGTATCACAATCACAAAGGAGGGCCTGGAGGAATGGACGTCTGCTACGAAGAACATTCCCTTTTCCCAGAACGAGCACCATTTGTCTTCAACGGACCCGGGGTCATAGCTCTTGGGAAAATCTATGGTGTTTTCTGAAATCGTGCTCATATCGGAGCTCGACCGGGGGGTACAGAAGGAACGCGGGAATCTCCAGAGATATACGAGTGTTGTGAGGTGATCACTCTACTACAAAACTCAGCTCGGCAGCCCGCTCGTCTATTGTACATTTCCGACTCCAAAAATGAAGGGAAATTGAAACGAAGAAGACGCAGCGGAACTGCGAGAGGCGGCTGAACTGTTGCGGGAAACAGGCTGCAGAAAGCAGGATGAAGACCCTAGACTCTACCAGAAGCTCGGAAATGTGTTTCTACTTGTTCCTTTATGATGATCTCGGCCAGATCAGGAACTACTTCCCAGGCGATTTTCTCGATGACGTCCCGACTCAGTTTCTCCATGACCCGCTGAACAACGATATCTACCAGCTCAGTCGAATTCACCTGAGCTGCGATAACGGGTTTTCTTGCCTTGGGCCCGTCTTCTGCCAAAGGAATGGCTCGATCAGAAGCTGACGGTGTAAAACTTAACGCGGCTGGAAACTCGATATCAGAAGGTTCTTGAAAAACGACTGCCGGATTGGCCGATGGAGCTGGAGCCCGGTGCTCGGCACCCTCAGGCAGAACCCCGACCCGAATAGGTAAAGATGGGCGGGATTCCCATATGTCGACGACCAAGTCTGAGGAGGTCGCTGCTACTCCTTCCGGACCGACTCCGGTGGCAAGCTCAGAGACGAAGAGTCCCAGAGGATCAAAATCCTCCTGGCCAGTGGAAGAATCTAGGGGATTTTGCCCCTCCCTTGGAACGATGGGCGATAGATCTTGAGAAGGGCTTAATTCGGCATTTTCCTTTGGATCCTGGCCAAGGTCGACTGCGACTTGGCCCCCTGTAGCCAGAGGATCACCTGCAAGAAAAGCTGGAGCAACCGTCGTCGAGGAGAGCTCTGAGACTACCGTCTGCTGTTGGACTTCCAGAGCTCCCACTTCGATTTCAGCAGAAGAATCTGCAGTGCTCGGGTAGGGGCGGGTTTCCGCCCTTGCGCCTCTGTCTTCAGTTTTCTCTTCCTCGGCGGCACTAATTAACGAGTTCACAGCCGAAATAAGCACTTTGATTTCGAAAGGCTTGGTCAGATGCCCGTCGGCCTTAACTCGAGCCGCTTCGTTGTTATCAAAGGGCTCAAAAGCTCCGACCAACAGGATGACAGGTATGCGCTGAACCTCAGCTTGACCTTTGATGTACTCACAAACCTCGTACCCGTTCTTGCCCGGCATGAAGATATCGGCCAGCACAAGATCCGGGGCGATTTCGTGAACCTTCTTAATGGCAGCATCTCCATTACCTACCGTGACGACCTCAATGCCTTCACCAGAAAATGTAAGGTTTACAATTTTCTGAATAGTGATACTGTCGTCCGCCAACAAAATTGTCTTTGCCATCAAGATCTCCTACGGGTGAAGCTCAAGAGTAATCATTCTTATTCTCAATCGTTTACGCAGAGACAAACTTTAGAGAAAAAGCTCCCTCTCTTCAAGCAGCACGGGACACGGGTGACTCTAGAACCGAAAGATTTTTCTCAATCCAGATTTCTTCTTCTTGTTCTTGTCGCCCTTCTCCTCCTCCCGCGCCACACTGTTGGCTGCTTCCGCGGTCGGAGTGGCTTCTTTTGAGGAGGTGGTTGCTTCTTCCGTTTTCTGGGACGCGACCTGTTTGTTCGCCCCTGAGTCGACTGGACTCTGAGGAGCTGACCCCGACCCCGGCACTCCAGCGGGCGGAAGAGAAGTCTCGTTAGTCGGGGAAGCCGAACGATTCACAATTTCCACGGCCACGCTACCACTCGCGTCCGCTGCGGTTATGGGGGGCGGAGTGGGAGTCTCAGTCTTGGTATTTGCCACATCCAGGTTTACACGCTCCGGCCCAAGATCGAGAGGCGGCCGGCTCGACTTTCGGGCGCTGGAGACATCCGGTTTCTTACTGAATAGACTGGCAACGCGGCCCATCAAAGAATTCTTCTCATGCTGGTCTTTTTCAGCCTGAGCGCGCGCCAAAGCTTCGGGATTCACTTCGGGAATAGGAAGGTTTAACTCCTCCAGCCGCTTGCGAGACTCATCAGAATAACTGCTCAACGGGTGGTCGCTGACAATCTTTCCGTAGTAATAACCCGCTCTCACTACCTGCTTCTTTCTTTCGAGAGCCTGCCCCATGATGAACAGGATGCCGTCCTGCTGGCTGAAGTCAGGATAGTCTTTAAGAACGCTCATGGATCTGTTCACAGAAGCATCGTAGCGCTTGAGCCTCATGTAATGCTGGGCAACTCGCATGTCCCCTTCGCCCAGAACTTCCTGTACCTCCCTGAGCCGCTGGGTAGCCTCATCCCTCAGAGGGCTGTCTGGAAATTGCTCCAGCATGATTTTGAATTCTCGTTCCGCGGCCTTAGCCTGAGTACGATCCCGATCAGGCTTCTCCATTTGTCTGTAATGAGTCATGGCAACGCGCATCTGAGCATCATCGGAATCGTCGCTGGTAGGAAAGAATGTCATAAAGTCCTTGTATTCTGCCTCGGCTTGAACCAATCCGCTGGTACCCCCCTGCTTATAGAACGAATCCGCGATGGCCATCTTGGCTTTTTCTTTGTAATCACTGTCTGGATACGTATTCAGGAGTGTCTGAAGAGTGAGACGGGCAATTTCGAACCGTCCTTTCTCCAGATCTTTCAGACCTTTTTCATAAAGTATCTTATCTGGCTCCGCGCTCCCGGTGGGAGTGATCACCTCCCCCTTCTTGGCCCGGAAACATGCGGCGAGCACCAGCGACAAAACAATGAAAACAACAAGAGGTAAGTTTCTCTTCATCAAGACCTCCAAAACCCAAATACCAATCAAGCCGAGCTGACCGAACAGCGTTGTGAGAGATCAATTATTTTCCTCAAGGTCTCTCCGGGATTTTCTGATCCGAAAATCTGGGAGCCTATGACCAGTATTTCAGCGCCGCTGGCAATGAGATCGCGCAGATTGTCGAACGCAACTCCACCGTCGACCTCTATTCTAACCGGGAGAGCTCTATGTTGGATTACTTTTCTCAGCCGATCGATCTTCTCGAGAGTGGTCACAATAAACTTCTGTCCACCAAAACCGGGATTTACCGACATGATCAGAACATGATTTACCAGTCTCAAGACCTCGTCCAGACAACTGATTGGCGTAGCCGGGTTCAACACAACTCCCGCCTTCAATTTGTGGAACCGGATTAGCTGAAGGGTGCGGTTCAGGTGTTTGCAAGTCTCAAAGTGGACCGAGATCCAGTCTGCACCAGCCTCTGCGAAAGCAGGAATGTACGCATCAGGATCTTCGATCATCAAATGAACGTCCAGCGGCAATGACGTCACCTTGCGAATGGATTTCACGACCGGTGGACCTATTGTTATGTTAGGAACAAAATGGCCATCCATGACATCGAGATGAATCAGATGAGCACCGGCCGCTTCCACGCTATGGATCGATTCAGCCAAACGGGCAAAATCAGCCGAAAGAATTGAAGGTGCGATTTGAATCACGGCGGCTAACGGCTAACTTCAATATCAATGGAACTACCTTCAGACAGTTTGAATCCGGGAAGAGGCATCTGCTTGAGTATTGTGCCTTTCAAAAGACCTGGGATGGAACGGTAAGTCACTGTTCCGACCTTCAAGCTGGTTTTCTGGATCGCTGCGGAAAACTCTTCGACGGTGTTGCCAGTGATGCTTGGCATCAAGTAGGATTCGTTGCGCCGCCCAGCCGAAATCAGTACGCTGACTCGAGGGGATCGGGCCAGCCGGGTCATGGGAAGAGGATCTTGGGAAATGATTCGATCTTTTTCGACTTCGGTTGAACTGATGGTTGATGTGACGCCGAGTGTCAATCCCCTGCTCAGCAACGCAATCTGAGTAGTCCTCAAACTCTCCCCTTTGAGATCCGGAACCGGTATCTTCCTGGCTCCCAAGCTGACAACGACTCGAACGTTGCGGTTGCTCTTTAGCTTTGAACCTGGAGACGGAGCTTGAGCGACAATGCGGTCACTTTCTATCCGGTCATCGAACCGGTGGCTCTCTACCTTTAGCTGAAGCTCAGAAAGCCCAGCCAACCGGTTGCCTTCTCTGACGGTCCTCCCGATCAGATCTGGAACCGTTACTTCGCTCCCACGAATCGCAAACCGCATGGCTGTCAAGCAGCTCACAAAGCCCACTGAAGCCAAGATCGCAGCGAGCAAGAACCACCGAACCAATCGAAGCAATTTGCCTTGCAATGATGCGACTCACCCGACCAAGTTCCCACCCTGGTTTGAACTCTATCATACCCCCTCAGGCTGTTCAAGGAGCAAAACCGCGTGAGATGAACTTCGTAAATGCATATTCCACAGGTGCAGACCTGTGTTTCAGGTCGGCCACTTGCTTTTCACAGATCGCACAAAGTGCGACAGGTCAGGCGGTGGAAATTCGGGACGGCAGGACCCTTTCTACGGACATGCCGCATCGACGAGGTTCGGCTTGCATAAGGCAACGAGGCTGGCCAGGAGTGTGCTGTGACAGAACTTCGCTAAGCCTTCTTTCGGCTCAGCTTTTGGCCGCGTCAAGGATGTGTTGCGGAGTAATTTTCAGTCCCCAGACAAGATGAAAGAGTGAGCAGAGACGAAGGATGTAATACGAGACATCCAGCTCCCACCAAAAAAAACCTTGATTTGTGGACGTCGCGTAGTAGTGGTGGTTGTTATGCCATCCCTCACCCAACGTCAAAATGGCCAGGAGAAGACTGTTGCGGCTCGTGTCCGTGGTCTCATAACGTCGTTTTCCAAACATATGGCACAAAGAATTGATGACGAAGGTGCCGTGATATAAAAGAACCGTGCTGATGAAAAAGCCCCAAACCAATCCCTGCCAACTCGCAAAGAGGAAACACAATATCGCCAGAACTATTCCCGGAATAACATGAAAGCGATTCAGCCAGCGCAACTCCGGATACCTAGCGAAGTCCTGGATGATCTTGAAATCGGTCCCTTCATACTTGCTGGAAAGAATCCACCCGACATGGGACCACCAGAAACCCATGTGCTCCGGGGAATGGACGTCCTCTTCCTGATCCGAATGCTGATGATGACGGCGATGGTGAGAAGCCCACCATAGTGGCCCCTTTTGAAGAGCCGAACAGCCGATCCATGCCAAGATGAACTGAAAAAATCGACTCGTCTGATAAGTCTTGTGAGAGAAATAGCGATGAAAGCCGGCCGTGATTGCAAACATGCGGACAGCATAAAGCGAAAAGCACAACACTGCAGCCTTCCAGGAGACTCCTGTGAAGAAGGCCAGCAGACACGCTACGTGAAGAGCAAAGAAAGGGAGACTCTTCAGGTAGTTGATTCGATGATCAGGCGACAATTGCGGCCCTCGCGCAACAAGGCTGGTATTCATGAAAAACCTCACGACACTCGATATGAGAAGCTAATGCACCAAACCCGGGGGGAGGCCTAGACAGAGCTCACAGGGGACTGAACTGGAAGGAAAATCAGGGCAGGAAAAAGACGCGCTCCTGACAATCCAACTGAGTTTGCCTTCTTCACGCCACAGATCAAGAAACGTTCGCTATTATGCGCAAATAATTGCAGTCGTCAACACATTTCTGTTTCATACAGAATAATCACCCTATGCCCATGAGCTAATCTGTTTTATCGGCTGTTTTGAGTCTTCCTTAACAAAGCTGCGAAGAACCCGTCGGAGTCAAATATAGATGGCAGCACTCTAAAGTAGCGTTGCGAGTCAAAAAATCGAGTGAAGCGCTCATCAGCAGGCAGCTCCACGTGAAATTCAGGATGTTTCTCCAGAAAGGCTGTGATGACCTGCTCATTCTCTTCGGGCTCCAAAGAGCATGTGGAGTAAACTAGAAGCGCCCCGGGTTTCACAGAGCTGGAGGCTTTTTCCAATAAGGACGTTTGTAGTCTGCTTAGTTCTGTTAGATCACCGGGCGTGAGCCTCCAGCGAATCTCAGCGTTCCTCCGCAAGGTTCCCGTTCCAGAGCAGGGAGCATCAACCAAAACTTTGTCGAATTGGACGGAGAAGGGCAACAGTTGTGTTCCATCGGCAACGACGCAGCACAGATTTCGCCAGTGACTTCCATGAAGTTCGCGTATGGTCTGTGCCCGGCGCCAATGAATGTCCATGGCAACAACCCTAGCTTCCCCCTGGGTCATCCAGGCTATCTGCGAAGCCTTCCCTCCGGGTGCGGCGCAGAGATCCAAACAAAGATCGGTTTTATCTGCCTTAAGTAGGTAAGGAATGAATTGGGATCCCATATCCTGAAGTAAGATCTTGTGCTGCTGCAAGAAAGCTGTCTCCTGAGGATCTCCACGGATCACCTCCAAGATGTCTCCACACAAAGGGCTAGACACTGCCTGGATCTGATGACGTGTCAGTTCTTCCGACAAGACATCCCGTGTGAGACCGGGACAATTCGATCGTAGGAAAACCCGGGGGGGTTGATTGTTTCGCTGTAGAAGTCGAACTACCGTCTCAGAGTCATAGTGGTGTCGCCAACGCTGGATGAGCCACTCAGGATGAGAATAGCGAATGCTCAGATCGTGAGTGGTTTCCATGGATAGCCCTTCAAGGAGTTGCTGGAACTCAACTCGGCTCAGCTTGCGAAGTACGGCATTTACCAATCCCCTGGCTGACTTGGTTCTTGAGGACTTTACCAGTTCAACGGACTCACCGATAGCTGCATGCACCGGCACTCGTGTCAGAATGAGAATCTGATAAGCCGCTAACCGAAGGGCCAACTTGACTTCGAGGTCCAACCTTTCGAAGGCGATCCTGCTAAATCTGGAGAGATACCAATCCAGGAGGGTCTGATTTCTCAGTACACCCAGTACGAGCTCCGTCATCAGTCTGTGGTCTCTAGCATCGAGGGAAGCTCGGGCTTGAGTATGGAGAAGTTCTGCGGTGTAGGCTTTGTCCCTCTCGGTCCTGAGCAGGATCTGGAAGCTTGCACGTCGAGCGGGGGAGATGGGCAAGATACCTATCTTCCTAGAACCATCGACTGATGTTGAGAAAGTCGGATTCCATGAAGGAAGTCAGTGGCGAAAATTCTTCTGTGATTCTCGAGCTGGACTTCTTCCAGTCGCAGGGACCCAATCCGGCAAGTTACGATGGCCCCGGAGGCGCCTGCGTGAGTGAGAACTCCAGTGACATGATGGCTGATAGACATTTCGATTGGGAAGGCTTTCCATATCTTGAGAACTGCACCGTTAAGATATGTGTAGGTTCCCGGCCAAGGATTAAATGCGCGCACGCGATTGTAAATCTCGGTCGCTGGCTGATCCCAATTCAATTCGCCGTCTGCCTTCTTTAGCATCGGAGCATAACTGGCCTGCGACGGGTCTTGGGGCAAAGGAGTTACAGCATCGCGTTCCAATAAGTCGAGTGTCCTTAGGAGCAACCTCGAACCCAAGAAAGCCAATCGATCGTGAATCTCGGAAGCAGTATCAAGGAAACCAATTGAAATTTGTTCCTGCAGGAAGATTGCGCCAGTGTCCAGGCCTGCCTCAATCCTCATAGTCGTGACTCCCGTCACATTTTCCCCGTTGGCGACCGCCCAATTTATTGGCGCGGCGCCACGATACTTAGGCAAGAGCGACGCATGAAGATTAGTGGCTCCATACCGTGGCATCTCAAACAGCCAGGACGGGAGGATCTTGCCATAGGCTACGACGACAAGAGCGTCGGGGCTCAAGCTGTCAAATCTCGGTCTTTCCGTCCTTAGCTTTTCCGGTTGAAAGACCTGGATTCGATGTTTTTGTGCAATCTCCTTAACTGGAGGCGCGGACAGCTTTTCTCCGCGTCCGGAAGGTTTGTCCGGCTGGGTGAACACAGCCACAATCTCATGTGGGCTGGAAAGAAGAGCGTCAAGGGTGGGCACGGCAAACTGAGGAGTCCCCATGAAAATCAGCCGCATTACCACTCCCCGGCGCGCACTTTCTTGCGAATCTTGCGTTTGATGATATCTCTCTTGATGGCTCCGAGGTGATCGATAAACAAAATACCATTCAAATGATCGATCTCATGCGCAAAAACTCGCGCGAGAACGCTTTCACCCTCTATGACTCGCTCCCTGCCCTTCAAATCCCGCCCGCTCACAATCACACGGTGAGGTCTATGAACCCTGGCCGTAAATTCCGGAATGCTGAGACATCCCTCCTCCTCGTACTGGTCCCCCTCGATATTGATCAGCTCCGGATTTGCTAGCACGATAAGAGAATCCAGCTTTTCGCCCACGGTCACATCGATGACGATCAGCCTCTGCGACACACCCACCTGGGGGGCAGCTAAACCGTACCCTGGCGCCGCATACATTGTCTCAATCATGTTTTTAGACAAAGCTTCCAGCTCTCCACCGAAGACGGTAATGGGCTCGCATACCTGCTGCAAAACAGGATTGCCATATTTGATGATGGGGAGAATCATGAACCTTAAGTGAGGCTGATTGGACCTCCGAGGATCCTAGAAATCGGTCAGTTGCTCTAAATAGCCTCGGAAATTCCTTTCAGTTTCTTCGAGAGAATCCCCGCCGATTTTGTCGAGAAAACACCGAGCCAAGACGATGGCCACCATAGCCTCGCCTACGACTCCAGCGGCGGGAACAACGCACGTGTCTGATCGTTCGTACGCCGCGTCGAAAGACTCCTTGTTAAAGATATCGACGGATCTGAGGGGCTTCCGCAGCGTAGGAATCGGCTTGACATGTCCTCTGACTACAACGTCGCATCCATTGGACATGCCTCCCTCGATTCCACCGGCGTTATTGGAACCCCGAAAGAATCCCCCCTTTTCGCGCGAATAGAAGATCTCATCATGCAGGTGCGAACCAAGCATTCGGCTGCCGCGCTCACCAGCGCCAACGTCAACCGCCTTGACAGCGTTGATGGAAACGATGGCTTGAGCGAGCAACGCATCTAATTTCTTGTCCCAGGCCGTGTGAGAACCTAATCCTGGAAAAACCCCGTGTGCCCTTACCTCAAAGGTTCCGCCGACCGTATCTCCACTCATATGAGCTGCTTTGATAACCTCCACCATCCGCTGCTCAGTTGGGCGATCGATGCAACGCAGTTCGATGTTGTCACGAACGGCCTTGATGTCCTCGAACTGATACTCGAAGCCGTCTGGCAGACTCGCTTCACCGATCGAAATTGTATGGCTGGCGATCTCGATACCGAAACGGAACAGCAAAATCTTCGCAATCCCTCCCACGGCGACGCGTGCAGTCGTTTCCCGAGCACTGGACCGCTCCAAAATGTTTCGAATGTCTTTGGTGTTATACTTCAGTGCACCGGCCAAGTCTGCATGTCCGGGGCGCGGTTTGGTTACCTCTTTTCTTTTGTTATCTGGGACTTCCCTCGCTTCTACTGACATGGAGTCTTGCCAGTTGGTCCAGTCGCGATTCTCGATCTGTAGGGCGATTGGACTTCCGATGGTTTTCCCAAAGCGAACGCCGGAAATGATATCGACTCGATCGCTCTCAATCTTCATCCGACCGCCACGGCCATAGCCTGACTGGCGGCGTCTTAGATCGCGATTAATGAAGTCTAAATCGATTTCAAGGCCCAGGGGAACCCCTGAGACAATGGCCACCAGAGACTTGCCGTGCGATTCCCCAGCGGTGACAAAGTCAAACATAATCGCTAATATTATCATTCGATTTAGGTGGCCGAAAGTTTTTTCCATGTTGCGTGATGGGGCATCTTGTGCAAGGCACATCACTACTAGCGGTAGTAATGACCCTTGGTCTTTGTGTGGTCCTATTGGCTTCGACAGCTTCCGGGCAAGGTGTCACGTTTAAGAAAAGAAGCCTTCTTGAGAGCGTCGATGTGCCATTGAACCCGGGCCTCTTTGGAATTAATGTATGGAAGGTTGGAGAATCATCAAAATATAAGGTTACGCTGTTCCATCCTGATTATCTCGAAGTTTTTCACCTGACGCTTTCCGTGGTAGGAGAGGAGCTCCGAGAATCGCAATCCCTTTTTTGGCTCGAGACCGACGTTCAGCCAGTAAATTCGCAGCAAGAACGAACTATTAACAAGATCCTGCGACCATTTGGCAATCTGACGCGATTCACTGAAGGAGCGGTCGGAGAAATTCTGACACAGGTTGGCGAAAATCCCCCAGTGGCGGTTCCCGTTTCAATGCTCAATGTCCAGACTTCCCTTCCCTCACGGCCAGCTCGAGATTGGGCTCAGATCGATCTGGGCCAGGAAGAAGTTAGGGTTGTAGCCGGTCATTTCAAAACCCACAAGATACGATTCGTGGATACCGAGGAAAACTCCGCGGACGTTTGGTGGGCCAACGTTGTCGGCCCGCTGGGAATTGTTAAGGCTTCGCGGAATCGATGGGCTTTGGAACTCATCGCGCATGAATCGAGGGGCAGCGTGTCAGCAATCTACGGTACTCCCCGTTTGGTTATCTCTCCGCAGCGGTAACCCACCAGGCTCGTCGAATTCATCGAATGGTGCGAATACTGTCACTTTTGACCACATCTTTTCTCTGGGGGGATCATTCTTGACTCAGATTTGAGGAATCGGTAGTATGCCCGATGACGCCGATCTAATCCATTCATGGAAAATATCTCAAGCAGGCCGACTTTCTTTCTTCAGGAATGGGTGCTGGAAATCCAGAATCTGTCGATTCTTGGGGTTAACGCACTTCTCAATCTATTCCGGCGCCCTCTCTACATTCGCGAGGCCTTTGAACAGATGGACAGCATCGGGGTCGGTTCCCTGACGATCACGAGCCTGACAGGTTTTTTTACCGGGGCCGTCTTAACTCTTCAAACCGCAAAATCTTTGAGTTCATTTGGTGCGGTGGCAGCCACCGGCCAACTCGTCTCAGTGGCGCTGGTCAGGGAACTGGGACCTGTCTTGACCGCAGTGGTTGTGGCGGGGAGAATTGGCTCCGGCATTGCGGCAGAACTCGGTTCGATGATCGTAAGTGAACAAATCGATGCTATGCGGTCTTTGGGAACCGACCCAATCAAGAAGCTGGTGACTCCGCGCGTTTTCGCATCAATTGCAATGGTGCCACTATTGACGATCTTGTGCGTTTTCATCGGGATCATGGGTGGCCTGTTCGTCGCCTATTCGATTTTGGGGATAAGCCCGACCCTCTATTTGACCTCATCTTATGACGAGCTGAGTTACTCTGATTTGGTCCAGGGTTTGGTCAAGCCGCCCGCGTTTGGTTTTATCCTCTCTCTGGTAGGTTGTTACTGCGGTTTGCGGACATACGGGGGGACACAAGGCGTGGGAAGGTCCACGACACAGTCCGTGGTCTCTTCAATGATTCTCATCTTTGTAGCCGACTTCTTTCTCACCCGGTTGCTCTTGCACGTTCTGTGATTATGATGGATCAGTCCGATCACAGACTCACCCCAGCCATCGAATTCAAGAGAGTTTATAAATATTACGATGACAAGCCGGTTCTCAAAGATATTTCGTTCTCGGTTAGACGCGGGGAAACCAAAATCATTCTAGGAGGGAGCGGCTCCGGTAAATCAACCATCTTGAAACTCATCGTCGGCCTATTCAAACCTGATGAAGGGGAAATCTGGGTGGACGGAGAGGAGATTTCGTCATACCGTGAGACGAAGCTGATGGAGGTCCGTAAGAAGATCGGGATGGTCTTCCAGGAAGGAGCCCTCTTTGACTCGCTCTCGGTTTTTGAGAATGTTGGATATCGATTGCATGAGCAGGGTGAGCTTGATGACGATGAGATCTATCCCCTAGTCAGGAAAACACTGGGATTCGTGAATCTCGAAGACGCCATCGAAAAGATGCCTGCTGAGCTTTCAGGTGGCATGCGAAAGCGAGCCGCCATCGCCCGGTCCCTGGTCGGAAATCCTAAGATCATGCTTTACGACGAGCCGACTGCCGGGCTGGATCCGATCACGGCGAGAACCATCAATGAGCTTGTCATCAAACTGCGTGATCTTGAAGGTGTCAGCTCTGTTTTTGTTACCCATCGACTCAAAGATGCCTCCACGATGGCGAATGAATACTTAGGCCACGAACGCGGAACCCTGCGTTTCCTAAAGGACGAGGAAAGCAACCTATGTCTGGTTAATACCCGTTTCTTAATGCTCAAGGACGGAGAAATCATTTTTGACGGTGTTCACGAAAACCTCCGCCGAAGCCAAGACGAATATATTCGCAAGTTTCTCTCCTAACTAATATTAGCTATTAGTGTCGTCTCTTCACTAGCTAATTAGGGCGGTCCGATGCCAAGAAAAAACCTCATGTGGGCGCAACTGCGAGTCGGCATTCTAGTTCTCGCAGGTTTTACGATATTGGCCATCTCCATAATCCTGATCGGTGGCGGCATAAGCTTCTTCAGGTCCAAGTACGACCTTAAAACTTATCTGCCAACTGCCGCCGGTCTCAAAAAAGGTTCCTTAGTTTGGCTGGCGGGGATCGAGGCAGGGAATGTACACACCGTAAACGTGACTTCTTCCCCCGACCCAAATCGCGTCGTTGAGGTCGTGATGCGGATCGACACTACTTACAAGGAATCGATCCGCGAGGATTCCATCGCTTCGTTGGGCTCTATTGGCCTGTTGGGTGACAAGTACATAGACATTTCGCGCGGGTCTGTGACCGCGAAAGTGATCCCTCCCAACGGGGAAGTGAAGAGCTCTGAGACTGCAGACATTAAGAAAATTATCCAAAACAGCAATGACCTTGTCGCTAATTTGGGAGATTTTGTCGACAAACTGAACCGCATCATTGCAAAGATTGATCAAGGCCAGGGAACGATTGGCAAATTCATCAATGATCCTTCGCTATTTGCCAAGATGGACCGAACCGTGGGCGAGGCTGAGAAGTTGCTAGTGGAGGTCAGGACTGGGCAGGGCTCCATGGGCAGGCTCATTACGGATCGCGAGCTGTATGATCGACTCAACCAGACTCTCGGCAGAGCAAGTGAAGTCATCGCCAGAGTCGAATCCGGCGAAGGAACGCTTGGGAAGTTGGTCCAGGACCCCGCATTGTTCAACCGTGCCGATACCTTGCTGGCCCGGCTAAACGTTGTGGCAGAGCGCATCGAAAAGGGCGAAGGATTGCTGGGTAAACTGTCCAAGGATGACGCTCTGTATATTCAGTTGCGCGAGTCTATCACTAAGTTTTCTACCTTGGCTGAAAGGATCAATCAAGGGGAGGGCACGATCGGAAAATTGTTCGTGGATCCTTCGTTGTATACGAACCTCAACAATGCTTCGGCTGAGTTGATTAAGTTAATCTATGATTTTCGACAAGATCCCAAACGATTCCTAAGAATAAAGTTTGGGCTGTTTTGATGCAACGATAGAGCTGTTTCCTCAAGATTCGAACATTTGGAAGAGCGAGCTGCACCACTAAAGTAAAAAAAGGACTGCAATAGGGATCCGATTCGAAACCTCAGCCGCTAATAGGAGGCTCCATTTATGACCATACACATCAAGAGGAAATTGGAAGAGGAAATACGGCTCATTGAACACGAGCTGAAGAATGAGCTTCCTCAAGAGCTTAAGAAGGCGGTGGCCATGGGCGATCTGAGCGAGAACGCTGAGTATCAGTCAGCCAAGCAACGGCAAGAGATCCTCAACGCCAAATTGGCCCATCTTCGAAAACGCTTAGCTGAAGTTGCCATGATTAATTTTGAAAAGATTCCCAGAGACCGCGTCTCGTACGGATCTACCGTCGTGGTTTTCGATACTCAAAAGAATACCCAGATCACCTATAAGCTGGTATCGGTGGAGGAATCTGATATTCAGAAGGGGCTAATTTCCACAACGTCTCCGATCGGAAAGGGTCTTTTGAACCGTCAAGAAGGAGACGCTGTAAAGATCGCTACTCCCGGTGGAACCAAGGAATTCGAAATACTAAAGCTGATCACGATCCACGACCAAGAAGATTCCGTCTAATCCGGTATGTTCAGCCGATTTATTGGGAAACTCTGCAAGACTCTCCTTGACTTGATCGTGGCATTTGTCGCTTTTCTCGGGATCAATCCCAATCTTCTTACTTTCATGGGATTTCTCATTACCGTGGTTGCCGCGTTCTACTTCGCTCGAGGAAAGTTTTTGGAAGCCGGACTCGTTATCATTTTCGCAGGGATTTTCGACATGCTGGACGGACGAGTAGCTCGTATTACCAATAGCGTGACCAAGTTCGGAGCCTTCTTCGACTCAGTACTCGATCGTTACTCAGACATCGTGATGCTTCTTGGGCTCATGATCTATTACTCCAAAGCTCAGCGTCTTTCGTACATGGTTCTCTCCGGAGTGGTAATGATGGGAGCCGTTATGACGAGCTATACGCGAGCCAGGGCAGAGTCCCTCATCCCTCTCTGCAAGGTTGGCTTCCTGGAGCGGCCAGAGCGACTCGTTCTCCTGATCGTCGGGGCTCTCTCAAACCGCATGGCCCCAGTGCTTTGGGTTATGGCCATTCTTTCAAATCTCACGGTTATTCATCGCATTATGTATACCTGGAGAGAAGCATCTAAGCTTGAGAACACGATCGTTTCTTAAGGACACTCCCCCCTTCCACTTAGGAGACCTTCCTGCCGGTCCTGTCACACGAGATCCTAATTTTCTCTGCTGGCAGTTAGTGCCGTTTCCTTACCGTCCTTTTTTCCTTGCAGAGTTGCGTTGTTTAATGTAATTTCCAGATACTAAAAGTGTTGAGTTAGGAGGTTTTGACCCTAGCTCTCTCGTTTATGGAAAAAAGCGTCCTTCCCGTACTAGAATTCTACGATCAGCTCAGTGACTCTTATGACCAGATGATCTCTTGGCCAACAAGAATCGGAACGGAGGGATCATTCTTCAAGAAGCTTACAACTGATTATAAAATAAAGAGTTCTTTGGACATCGCTTGCAGCACGGGATTCCATGTCATCATGTTCCGGAGATTGGGTCTCGACGCCGTGGGAGTCGATGCGAGTCCCAAAATGATTGAAAAGGCAAGGGCCAATGCAGTCACTTGTGGCGTGACTGTCGAGTTCATTTTAGGTGACTTTACCACTCTTTCGAAGCGATTTTCTGAAGGCTTCGACATCATTACCTGTCTTGGAGACACCATTTCGCACCTGAGAACGAAACCAGAGTTGAAAAAGGCGCTTCAGGAAATATACAAATGTCTCAATCCAGGTGGTTTATTCGTTCTCCAGAATCGGAACTATGATCACCTCATTAGGAATCGGATTCGGTTTTTTCCCCCAACTGGGTCAAGAAATGGATCTGAAGAAACGCTTTTTTTCCGCTTGCTTGACTTCAACCCTAAGTCAATTGATTTCAGCATAGTAACCTTCCACAGACATGAGAACAGATGGGATTCTGTCGTGAGAACAGCCGAAATCTTTCCTTACTTCAAAAGCGACTTGGAAGGACTTCTTAGGGGAGTTGGCTTTAAGAAAACGGATTTTTATCGCAATTTCAATTTCGAAGATTACGACAAGAACGGCCCTGACCTGATCGTTGTCTGCGAAAAGAAAGGTACGCTGAAAGGAAAGTTGCCCGCGAAAAGTGCTGCTAGCATCGGGAAAGCAAACAGGGCATCCAAGGTCATTTCACCAAAAGCTCGAGAAGTAATGCACTCTAAGCCAAGTCCTCGGGTGAGTCCTCAGAGGCAGCATCCGGCGTCATCCAAAGAGATGGGTAAGGCGATTGCAAAGAGCACAAAGCCGCGAAGAAAAAAGTCTCGTTGAACCTCAGCGATGAAGGAAGTGGTCCTTTATTCCAAGCCCGATTGTTGCCTCTGTGACGAAGCCCTCAAGATTTTGGACAGAGTCCAGAAGATGTTTCCGTTTGTCCTGAGAAAAATCGACATTCTTACCGACCGCGGTTTGTATGATCAGTTCAAGGATGAGATCCCTGTCGTTTTCATTCAGTCAAGGAAGGCTTTCAAGTACCGGATAGACGAATCAAAGTTGATTCGCTTGCTTCGATTTTCTTAGGTGAGTAAGCGAACTCGAACGCTGCGTTCGAGTTTAAACGAGATCGGCCAGCATGAACCCAGAGATTCCTTCTCCGGTTTCTGTTCGCACAACTCGAGCTCTTCGGTTGCTTTCGGAGCCTGTATGGTTGGCAGTTCTGAGGAGAGCGTAGGACGCTAAAACATCCCTGTAGAGCGATGTCACGACATAGACTTCGCCTGATTCCTGATGTTTCCACATCTGACCTGTCGAGACTTTCTTCACACCAATCATGACCAATGCCTAGAGGAGCCGTTGGCCTTTATCATCGGGGCTTGGCTCCCTCCTCTTCCTAATTTGACGCACCGTTTAAGGCACTTTTTAGAATCGGCGACCTTCTCTCATCATATTAGGGATTTTTGTAAGCAGATCTCCACCTGTCCGGATAATGACAATGTCGCGATAGCCAGGAATCCACGCGTGACGTGTAACGAAGAGACAACCTTATCTCACGATCCCAGATCTAATCTGTTAGATTTGGGGAGGGGTGCCACTCATTTGTGCTAAACTGACAGCATTGGCGACTCCAGAGTTCGGAAAGGAGTGATCCGAATGGAACAATTAAGAAAGGTTGTGGCAGTTTCTTTGGTTTTAGTGCTGGGTGTAGGTCTGAACACCCCTCTCCTGGCGAAAAAGCCAAAGAACTCGGACGTCGATGAGATCGGAAACCGGAATGTAAACAAGGGCAACTTGAATTTCATCTCTCTTGAGAAGGAGATCGCGCTGGGTAAGTCTCTTGCTCAAGAAGTTGAGCGGCAGGTCAAACTGCTTAACGACCCCGAAATTACCGAATACGTGAGCCGAGTTGGGCAAAACTTGGTGAAGAACTCCGACGCAAAGGTACCTTTCACTATCAAGGTCGTCGACTCCGATGAAGTGAACGCCTTTGCTCTCCCGGGAGGGTTTTTCTACGTTAATTCCGGACTGGTCACGGCAGCAGACGAAGAAGCAGAATTGGCTGGAGTCATGGCACATGAAATTGCCCACGTGGCTGCCAGGCATGGCACCGAACAATATACAAAAGCCACCATTGCCCAGTACGCAACGATACCCTTGATTTTCCTGGGCGGTGGCCTCGGATACGGGCTCTATCAGGCTGCCGGTTTCCTCATCCCGCTTCAGTTTCTTCACTTCAGTCGGACGGCTGAAACCGAAGCGGACTTTCTAGGCTTGGAATACATGTACAAGACTGGCTACGATCCGACCAGCTTTGTTTCTTTCTTCGAGAAAATTCAGGCTCAGGAAAAGAAGAAGCCCGGTACCTTGGCCAAGGCGTTTTCGACTCATCCGCCTACTGGCGATCGCATCGAGAAGACTCAAGCCAACATCGCCACAATACTGCCGGAGCGCGATCAGTATGTCATTAATACTTCGGAATTTGACAAGATCAAATCAAAGTTGATTGCCTTCGAAAACCGCAAGCGTCCCGCCGAAGGAGAGAAATCAAACAAGCCGTCACTCAAGCGGCGAACTAATCCGGATGCCGAGGACACCTCTGACGAGCCTTCAAACAAGGATGACGATCGTCCGAAGCTGAAGAAACGCACTGAAAGCCAGTAACCTTCAGCACGCCAACAACCCTATCCAAACAGAAACAGCGGCTGCTTGGCCGCTGTTTCTGTTTTCAGTTGCCTTGACTTCTACAGCTTCTTGAGCTCCTCAGCGTAATACTTACGGTAAAGAATGTCCCACTCCAAGCTTCCCTCCGGGACCGTCTTCTTCTGCGACTCTATTTTCTTTCTGGCCTCTCGATCAAGGTCCTCTTCGCTTTTTAGTTCCTCGTTGATAATCTTTACGACCTCGAGTCTGATGGTGTTGCGGTCCTCAACGAATTCGATCGCGTCGTTGACTACCAAGTCCTCCGTGACGAGGTGGGCTAATCTATTGACCTTTTCTCGGCTAAGGCGCATCCGTCAAAGGATCACTTTCTTATCTTTGACCAGCTTGTTCTTAACAATCTTGAACATTTCTTGGTAAGAGACTCCTGTACGGCGCATCTCTTCAGCGTAGTCCTTGAGAATCGTTCTGACTTCTTCGTTGACTTGTTCTTCCAACCTCAACTCACCTTCCAAAACTCCGGTCACCCGCTCCCGCAACTCAGAGGGACTTGGAACTTCTATCATTTCACGTTTAACTAACTCTTCCACAATCCTCTTGGAAAGGTAGCGGACATATTCCTTTTGAAGGCTCATCTTAGAAACGAATGTGATGGCCTCGGCGATCCAACCCGATATCCGAGAACCAGAAATCCAGCCAATGCACGAGGCGGGATAATTTCACAAACAGCCAGAAAAGTCAATCAGGTGGACAGTGAACCGTACGTTACGTTGGGCGCTCATTAGCGTATGTGGGTTGCTTAGCCTTCGGCACAAGCGCGGCACTACCTCAACGACGACCGATTCGCTGGTAAGGTCGAGCGATCCAGAGTACTTTCGGGACGGCCGACCGCTATCCCTGCGATCCAAGCTATTCAGTAACCTCTGTGTTTGTGTGGCAAAAACAAAAAGGGGAATCGACTGATTCCCCCCTTTTCTTCACCCTAGCATCCGCAAGAGTGGCTGGCTTAGGACGTTTTCACCGTTTTATTTTGTGGAACCTTTCCCAGCTTGCTGGCGATATTTTTGGATCATAAGTTCCATCTGGTCCTTCACATAAAGCTTCCACTTCTTCAGCTTTACCTCTTCAACCTTTTCTTCCTCGGATAAATAGCCTCGATGGAGCAGTTTCTCGAGTTGCTCCTTATAGTTGGTGTGCTTTTGGGCCAGTCTTCTGAATTCTTCGCTAGACTGCAAGAGATGCTCCTTGATATCCAAGGTCCCTAGTTCCATCACCCAACCTCCTTATCAATGGTCATTGAGGATCTTTGGCTGATTGTTCGCCACTACTCCAGAACGTAACATAATCCCAAGAGGGCTTCAAGGCAAATTCATCAATGATAGTCTAGGTCCGCTGTCAGCCTCGAGACATGCGGATCGCTGAGCTGATTGCCATGCTATAGCTTGAGATATTCCTTAAGCCGTTTTGAGTGCGACCGACTCACAGGGATTTCGGTTTCCTTCTTATCAATCATCTTAAGTTGCAAAGTCCTATTGAACCATGGCACTACTTCCTTAATTTTATTGATGTTAACAAGGTATGAGCGATGTACTTTCCAGAAAATATTTGGATCGAGGTCTGCTTGCAGGTCCTCTAACGTTCGATAATTGGCTTCGCCCGCCAAGTCCTTGGTCGTGACTAAAATCATGCCGTCAGAGACGTTGGCAAAAATGATTTCTTCGGAATCAATGAGGAAGTTCCTATTCTTGTCCTTGACCAAGAGTTTGGATTTCTTTTGGGCTGACGGAGCGATCATGCTCAGGAGGTTCTTGATCTGATCGTTGACTCCAGCTTCTGACTCCAGCTGCTTTCGAGCCCTTTGAACCGCCTTTTCGAGCCGGGATTTTTCGACGGGTTTGAGGATATAATCCACCGCATTCACCTCAAAGGCCTGGACCGCGTAATGATCATAGGCGGTGACAAACACGAGCTGGGGCAACTGATCTTTCCTTACCAAAGCCTCGACGACCTTGAATCCGTTAAGGCCAGGCATTTCAATGTCCAGAAAGAGCAGGTCAGGTTCGTACTCCTCGACAAGCTGTATCGCTTCGATTCCGTTTCTCCCCTGCCCGATTACTTTGACATCAGGTATGGAGCCTAGTAGGAAATTCAGCTCTTCCAAGGCCGGCTGCTCGTCATCAACGATAATGCAGGAAATTGGCATTGAACATCATCCTCGCTTCGGACCCAAAGGAGCCTGAGAGCCTTTACCCAGTCTTCTCACGCCTGCTTGCTTCCACCACTGGAATCTCAATGTGAGTGAAAGTTCCGTGACCGGGAAAACTGTTAACAGTGAACACGTAGTCAGCCTGGTAAGCCACCTTAAGACGTTCAATGATGTTGCTGATCCCAATCCCAGAGTTATAGATCCTCGGGACCATATCATCAGAAATCCCCACACCATCATCCTCGACCTCAATACAGATGCGGTCCTTGTTTTTCGAAGAGCGAATCTTGATGCTGCCGCCTTCAATCTTCGGAGCGATACCATGCTTGATGGAATTCTCGATGATGGGCTGCAGGATCATACTGGGAATCATGTGGCCGAGAGAATCGCTATCAATCTCTTTCTCAATTTTGAGCTTGTCCTTTCCAAAGCGGATGACCTCGATATCCAGGTAATTGTCAATAAACTCGAGTTCTTCCCGCAATGAAATAAAATTTTCGTGTCCTTGCAGCAACTTTCTCAGAATGTGCGAAAGCTTAATAACGATGGCTCTGGCCTTGGTTGGATTGGTGCGAATCAGAGAAGAAATTGAGTTTAAGGTATTAAACAGAAAGTGCGGATTGATTTGATTGGCCAGCGCGTCCAACCTAGCTTTGACCACCAACACTTCTTGCTCCGCCAATTTCAGCTCCAGACGAGTGTTGTTCCAAATCTTTAGTACCACTCCGACACAACTGAGTGTCGCGGCAAAAATGAACATAAGGATGAGAGGGGCATCCGAATGCGGCTGAAGATAAAAGAGCCAGCCTGCCGGAAAGCTCTGACCAATGAGGTAGCGCTGGATATCGAAAGTGAGACAGGTAAAAAAGATAATTAACTGCCAGATCACCTTCTTGAAGAGGTGCTGGGAGCGCAGCGACAAGAAAATGTTGATGAGAGCAAAAGGTGAGAAACTCCAAATCTCCTCTTTGTCAGAGCAGAGATTGCGTAGAATGCCGCTGGTCAAGCCAAATAATGCGAATAGTGGCAAAGCCAGCCATTCTTTGTGCAACATCGCAGTCAGTCCTACCAGACACCCGACAATGAGACCAACGACATTCCCACCCAACAGTCCAGCGATGAAGGTGCCTTCCAAGGTCAAGTCAAAAGCCTTGTAGTTCATCGAAAAGCGGATAGCAACTCCAGCAGCCAGAGGCACACCCCAGAAGAGAATCAGGTGCAGCTTTTCCCTGAATTCGCGCGGCTCAGCGAACAAGGTCCTCTTGAATTTTTGAGAGCGGGCGAGAAGAGCAGCCAGAGATGCGACGATCCCAAGCTTAACCAGGAGGGCAATGAGAATTTCTTGATTCTCAGCAAAAACGTTCATTCATCATCAGAAACTTGGACGGTGAAATTGCTGGTTGAGAGCTACCGCTGCCTCTCAGGCAGGCCGGACATTAGCTCAGAAGGAATGGTATCTAAATTCACGCCGAATTGCATCTGTTTTGGCCACAAAGCCTACGTGCATTAGTTTTCTGTAGCCGAACAAGGTACTTAATCGCCGCCCGCTGAAAAGGGAGAGGCTGAAAGTTGCACCACAGCAATCAGCAGCATAATGGGCACAGCTCCTCGTAAACACTATCTTACTCCTTCCCTTTATTGTCGGGATTAAGCCAGCGCATCTCAGGTATTATTAATATATGAGGGGTGAATGGCGGCGATTCCCGGGGAGGGGCACATGGCGAATTTGAGAATTCCGAGGGGCTGGGAAATTCCTGAAAGATTGGCAACCCCAGAGGCGCTCTATCAGAACCGCAGAACATTCTTGAAAGCGCTGGGTTTTTCGGGAGCTGGCGTGTTGGCCTTTCTGAACGGCCCACGGCTGATTTCGGAAAGCTTTTTTGCGCAGCAGCGCGAGCTCTCGGCATACATACCGAAGTCCCGGAGCAGCGAC
>Ga0075433_10000171_pt1 | contig 35683 bp, 29 predicted proteins | sample RhiMethybrSRZTD2_FD_75299 | JGI IMG/M metagenome (GOLD analysis project Ga0075433, IMG submission 75299) | Populus rhizosphere microbial communities from Tennessee, USA - Rhizosphere MetaG P. TD hybrid SRZTD2 | ecosystem: Host-associated > Plants > Roots > Rhizosphere > Soil | place: USA... | reverse complement strand
TCGTACACGCTCATGTGCGGATAGAGCGCGTAGTTCTGGAACACCATGGCGATGTCGCGGTCCTTGGGCTCGAGGTCGTTCACCACGCGCTCGCCGATGCGGATCTCGCCCGAGGTGATCGGCTCCAGGCCCGCCACCATGCGCAACAGCGTGGACTTGCCGCAGCCCGACGGCCCCACGATCACCACGAACTCTCCGTCGGCCACCTCGGTTGAGACGCCGTGGATCACCTCGAGTTCGCCGTAGCGCTTGCGCACCTCGCGAAACGACACCCCAGCCATTATTTTTCGGTCTCCACCAGGCCCTTGACGAACCACCGTTGCATCAGCAGCACGACCGCGGCGGGCGGGAGCAGGGCCAGCATGGCGGTCGCCATGACGAGGTTCCACTCCGTGAGCGCGTCCCCGGCGACGATCATGCGTTTGATGCCGATCACCGCGGTATACATCGACTCGTCGGTGGTGATGAGCAGCGGCCACAGATACTGGTTCCAGCCATAGATGAACTGGATCACGAAGAGCGCCGCGATGCTGGTCTTCGAGAGCGGCAGCACCACGTCGCGGAAGAAGCGCATCGGCCCGGCGCCGTCGATCCGCGCCGCCTCGGCGAGCTCGTCGGGCACAGTAAGAAAGAACTGCCGGAAGAGAAACGTGGCCGTGGCGGAGGCGATGAGCGGCAGCGTGAGCCCGACGTACGAGTTGATCATCCCGAGATCCGACACCACCTTGAACGTGGGAATGATGCGCACCTCCACCGGCAGCATCAGCGTGACGAAGATCATCCAGAAAAAGAAATTGCGCAGCGGGAAGCGGAAATAGACGATGGCGAAGGAGGCGGCGATGGAGATCGCGATCTTGCCGAAGGCGATGGCGAGCGCCATCACCAGGCTGTTCAGCATCATGCGCCCGACCGGCGCGGTCACGCCCTTCGTCGTGCCCGCGGCGAGGACCTGCGCGTAGTTCTCCCACAGCCTGTCGCCGGGCAGGAGCGGCATGGGAACGCTCAGGATGTCCTCCAGCGAGCGGGTCGAAGCGACGAAGGTGACGTAGAGCGGAAACATGATCACCAGGATGCCCGCGATCAGGACCGCGTGCGCAAACGCCGTCAGCCAGGGTCGCTGTTCGACCATCTCAGTACTGCACCTTGCGCTCGACGTAGCGGAACTGCACCACGGTCAGCGCGATGACGATCGCCATGAGGATCACCGACTGCGCGGAAGAGCCGCCGAGGTCGGCACCCTTCACGCCGTCGTAATAGACCTTGTAGACGAGGATCTGCGTCGCGCCCGCCGGACCGCCCTGCGTGGTGGCATCGATCACGCCGAAGGTGTCGAAAAAGGCGTACACGATGTTCACCACCAGCAGGAAGAACGCCGTCGGCGACAGCAGCGGAAACACGATGGTCCAGAATCTGCGCCCCGGGCCTGCACCGTCGATCGCCGCGGCTTCGATCAGCGGGCGTGGAATCGATTGCAGGCCGGCGAGGAAGAACAGGAAGTTGTAGCTGATCTGCTTCCACGCGGCGGCGATCACGACCAGCAGCATCGCCTGGTCGCCCTGCAGCACCCAGTCCCAATGCACGCCGATGCTCCTCAGCGCGAAGGTAACGATGCCGACGGAGGGGGCGAACAGGAACAGCCACAGCACTCCCGCGACGGCGGGCGCCACTGCATAAGGCCATATGAGGAGCGTCCGGTACGCGAGCGCGCCGCGAATCACCCGGTCGGCCATGGCGGCGAGCAGCAGCGAGATCGCGATGCCCGTCCCCGCGACGAGGACGCTGAATACCGCGGTGATCCTGAACGAATGGAGGTAGTTGGCATCGCCCAGGAGCGCGGCGAAGTTCGCGAGGCCCACGAACTGCGTGCGCTCGCCGAAGGCATCCTGCAGCTGGAAGGAATACCAGCCGGCCTGCACCGCGGGCCAGAAGAAAAAGACGATGGTGACGGCGATCTGCGGCGCGACCAGCGCGTACGGCAGCCAGGTGGAGCGAAAGACGACCCGCTTTTCCACCTGGGAGGTATTACTTGTTGGCCGCTTCGAACCTGCGGAGAATCTCGTTCCCCCGGCGCACCGCGTCGTCCATCGCCGCCTTCGGGTCCTTGCGTCCCGCGAACACGGCTTCCATCTCCTCCTCGATCACTTCGCGGCCTTGGACGTAGTTGCCAAAGCGAAGGCCCCTGGAGTTTTCCGTAGGCGGCTTGTTGGTGAGCTGCTTCACCGCGAGCTCGTGGCCGGGGTTCTTCTCGTAGAACCCGGACTTCTTCGTCAACTCGTAGGCGGCCATCGTGATCGGCACGTACCCGGTGCTCGTGTGCCAGTACATCTGGATCTCGGGCTGCGACAGGAAGCTGAAGAACTTCGCCACGCCCTTGTAGTCGGCCGCGGGCTTCTTCGCCATGACCCAGAGCGATGCCCCGCCGATGACCGAGTTCTGCGGGGCGCCCTTCACGTCGTCGTGATAGGGGATGAAGTTCACCGACCAGGCGAATTTCGCAGTGCGGCCGAAGGTGCCCTGCGCCCCGGTGCTCGAGGTCAGCATGGCGCACTCGCCGCTCGCGAAGCGCGCCTCGGCCTCGTTGCGCCGGCCGCTGTAGGTGAAGAGGCCGCTCTTCGCCAGGTCGCCCAGCATCGCGACCTGGCGCACGTGCAGCGGGGAATTGATGGTGAACTGGGTGTCGGTTCCCGACATGCCGTTCTGCTTCGTGCCGATCGCCACGTTGTGCCAGGCGCTGAAGTTCTCGATGTGCGTCCACGCCGGCCAACCGGTCGTGTACACGCACTCCTGGCCCGAGGCCTTCAGCCTCTCCGCCGCGGCGACGAATTCCTTCCATGTCCTCGGGGCCTTCTCGCCATCGAGGCCCGCCTTCTTGAAGGCGTCCTTGTTAACGTAGAAGACGACGGTCGAGCTGTTGAAGGGATAGGACAGCATGTTGCCCTTGCTGTCGGAGTAATACCCCGTCACGGTCGGCAGATACGACTTCGGATCGAACGGCTCCTTTGCATCGGCCATCACTTTGGCCACCGGCACGATGGCGCCCTTGGCCGCCATCATGGTGGCGGTCCCGACCTCGAAGACCTGGAGGATGTGCGGCGGGTTGCCGGCGCGGAAAGCCGCGATCGCCGCCGTCATCGACTCCGGGTAGCTGCCCTTGAACACCGGCACGACCCTGTATTCCTTCTGGCTGGCGTTGAACCTCGCCGCGAGCTCGTTCACCCCGGTGTTGTTGGCGCCGGTCATCGAGTGCCACCACTGGATCTCGACCTGCGCATGCGCCGGCGCAAGTAATATCGATAGGGCCAGCACGGCCCCGATTTTTCTGAGATTCACGGGATCCCTCCTCAGGGTGATCCCGCTAGGTTATTCCACAGTGACCGATTTCGCCAAGTTGCGCGGCTTGTCGACGTCGGTGCCGCGCACCACGGCAGTGTGGTAGGCGAGGAGCTGAAGCGGCACCACGTGGAGGATCGGCGAGAGCGGCCCGTAGTGCTCGGGCAGGCGGATGACGTTGACGCCGGGCGATGACGCGATGTGGGTATCGGCGTCGGCGAAGACGTAGAGCTCGCCGCCGCGCGCCCTCACTTCCTGCATGTTGGATTTGAGCTTCTCCAGCAGCGCGTCGTTCGGCGCCACGGTCACCACCGGCATTTCGCCCGTCACCAGCGCGAGCGGCCCGTGCTTGAGCTCGCCCGCCGGATACGCCTCGGCGTGGATGTACGAGATTTCCTTCAGCTTGAGCGCGCCTTCGAGCGCGATCGGGTAATGCACGCCGCGGCCGAGAAAGAGCGCGTGCTCGCGCTTGGCGAAGCGCTCTGCCCACGCAATGACCTGCGGCTCGAGCGCCAGCACCGCGCTGAGCGCCGTCGGCAGGTGGCGCAAGGCTTTCAGGTGCTTTTCCTCGTCCTCCGGCTTGAGGCGCCCGCGCAGCTTGGCGAGGGTCAGCGCGAGCAGGAAAAGGCCGGTGAGCTGCGTGGTGAAGGCCTTGGTCGACGCCACGCCAATTTCGGCCCCGGCGTGCGTGAGGAACTGCAGCGCGGTCATGCGCATCATGGCGCTGGTGGCCACGTTGCAGACGGCGAGCGTGTTCGCCTGGCCGAGCGACTGCGCGTGCTTCAGCGCCGACAGCGTATCGGCCGTCTCTCCGGACTGCGAGATGGTGACCACGAGGCTCTTGGGATCGGGAACGCTCGAGCGGTAGCGATACTCGCTCGCGATCTCCACGTTGCACCGAATTCCGGCGATCGATTCGAGCCAATAGCGCGCCACGAGGCCCGCGTGCCAGCTCGTGCCGCAAGCGAGGATCAGCACCGAGCTTGCGTCCTGCAGCGCCGGAGCCGCTCCCTTGGCGCCGAAAAGCTCGGGCGTGATCGAGGCCACGCTGAGCAGCGTGTCGGACACCGCGCGCGGCTGCTCGAAGATCTCCTTCTGCATGAAATGGCGGTACGGGCCGAGCTCGGCTTCGGCGCCGCTCGTCTTGACGGTGCGCACCTCCCGCTCGACCGGCCGGCCGTCGCGGTCCAGCACTTTCCAATCGCCCTGGGAGATCGACACCACGTCGCCCTCGTCCAGGTAGGCGACCTGATCGGTGGCGCCGGCGAGCGCGAGCGCGTCGGAAGCGAGGAAGAACTCGTCCTTGCCCCGGCCGACCACCAGCGGGCTGCCCGCGCGCGCGCCCACCACGGTGTGCGGCTCGCTCCTGGAGACGACCGCGATGGCATAGGCGCCTTTCAGCTCCTTCACCGCGGCGTGGACGGCGTCGAGCAGGCTGCCGCGGTACAGGCTGTGGACGAGGTGCGCGATCACCTCGGTGTCGGTCTGGCTCTCGAACTTGTAGCCCTGCTTCTGCAGCGCCGCGCGCAGCTCCTCGTGGTTCTCGATGATGCCGTTGTGGACCACGGCGATCTCGCCGCGCGAGAGGATGGGATGCGCGTTTTCGGTGGCCGGCGCGCCGTGCGTAGCCCAGCGCGTGTGCGCGATCCCGGTCAGCGCGGCCTGGTTCTTCACCCGCGCAGCGAGGTCGCTGACGCGGGACACGGTGCGCACGAGGCCGATGGCGCCGTCGCGCAGCATGGCGACGCCACAGGAATCATAGCCGCGGTACTCCAGCCGCCGCAGCCCCTCGACCAGGGTGGGCACGATGTCCCGGCGCGCCGCCGCGCCGACAATTCCGCACATGGCTATCCCTTCTTCTTTGTCGGCGGCTTCCAGCCCGGAAGCGAGACCTGGCGCGCGCGCGAAAGCGTAAGCTGACCGGCGGGCGTGTCCTTGTTGATCGTCGAACCGGCGCCGATGTAGGAGCCGCGCGCGACACGCACCGGCGCGACCAGCGTGGTATCGGAGCCGATGAAGCATTCGTCCTCGATGATGGTGCGATGCTTCGCCGCGCCGTCGTAGTTGCAAGTGATCGTGCCGGCGCCGACGTTGACCGCGGCTCCCACTTCCGAGTCGCCGATGTAGCTCAGGTGATTCGCCTTCGACCCCTTGCCGATGCGGCTCGCTTTCAGCTCGACGAAATTGCCCACGTGCACCTCGTCATCGAGGCTATTGCCGGGGCGCAGTCGCGCATAGGGCCCGAGGCGGCAGCGCGCGCCGATTTCGGAGTCCTCGAGGTGCGAGAAGGCTAGGATCTGGGTCCCGGCGCCGATCCGTACGTTGCGCAGCAGGCAGTTGGGGCCGATGCGCACGCCGTCGGCGAGAGTGACCTTGCCCTCGAACACGCAATTCACGTCGATGGCGACGTCGGCGCCGCAGGTGAGCTCGCCGCGCACGTCGATCCGCGCCGGGTCGGCGAGGGTGACTGCCTCGCCCAGCAGGCGATCCGCTTCTTTCGCCTGATACTGTCTTTCAAGGGCCGCGAGCTCACGCTTGGAGTTGACGCCGGCGACTTCCCACGCATCACCGACCTTCACCGCGCGCACCGGCACGCCTTCGCCCACGGCGAGGCTCACCACGTCCGTAAGGTAGTACTCGCGCTGCGCGTTCCGGTTCGTGAGCTTGCCCAGCCAGCCGGCAAGCCGGCGCGCGCTCATGGCCATGAAACCGGCGTTGACTTCCCGGAGCGCAAGCTCAGAGGCTGAAGCGTCCCGCTGCTCGACGATGCGCGCGACGTTCCCCGACGCCTGGCGCACGATGCGGCCGTAACCGGTCGGGTCGGCGAGCTCCGCCGTCATGACGGCGAGGCCATCGCGTCCCGCATCGAGCAGGCGCTTGAGCGTGTCGGAACGAACCAGCGGCACGTCGGCATACAAGATGAGAACGTCGGCATCCGGCGAAATGCTCGGCAGCGCCTGCTGCACGGCGTGGCCGGTCCCGAGCTGCTCGGCCTGCAACGCCCATTCGACCTGCGCGTCGGCGAAGGCGGTACGCACCTGCTCGGCCCCGTTGCCGTGGACCACGATGATGCGGCGCGGCGCCAATGCGCGCGCCGTATCGAGGACGTGGCTGAGCAGCGGCCGCCCGGCGAGCGGGTGCAGGATCTTGGGCAGGCTCGAGCGCATGCGCTTGCCCTGGCCCGCGGCGAGGATGACGATCTCTAACGGCATCTGGTTGAATCCGTGCCGATTCTAGCGTTTTGACCTAGACTCGACCGGTGCCGGTCGAATATTTACCTTCGGCCTTCGCGCGCGTGGCGCTCGATAACGTCGCTCGAGCATACCCACGGCGCCTCGATCAGCTCCTGCACGCCCCCGATGCCGAGTGGCGCCCGGGCGTGCTTCACCCGGCGTTCTACGGCAGCTACGACTGGCACTCGGCGGTGCACATGCATTGGTCGCTCGCGCGGATCCTGCGCGTGCACCCTGACATCCCGGAGCGCCCCGCGATCGAGGCCCGGCTTGAGCGCCACCTCACTCCCTCTAACATCGCCCGGGAGCTCGGGTTCTTCAATGGTCCAGGTGGGCTAACTTTCGAGCGGCCCTACGGCTGGGCCTGGCTGCTCGAGCTGCAGGCCGAGCTCATCCGGCTGCAGCGCTGGCACATGGCAGTCGCTCCCCTCGCCAGCGAGCTTGCCGAGCGCTTCATCGGCTTCCTCGAAGCCTCCGCCTATCCGGTCCGCGCGGGCACCCACGGCAACACCGCCTTCACCGGGATCCTGGCCCTCGATTACGCCCGGACGGCAGGAAGGACCGATCTTGAGGCAGCGATCGTAGCTGCCGCCCTGCGCTGGTATCTCGACGATCGCGACTATCCGGTGGCGTACGAGCCTTCGGGAGACGACTTTCTCTCTCCTGCGCTCGTCGAAGCTGTGCTGATGAAGCGTGTCTTGGCCGAAGGGGAATTCAGCGGATGGCTGACCCGGTTCTTGCCGCGTGACCTGGGTCCGCTCTCCCGCCCTCCGACCGTGGGCGACCATGCCGACGCCAAGCAGAGCCACCTCGATGGCCTGTGTCTTTCGCGGGCGTGGTGCTTCAGGCTTCTGGGTTTTGAAGAGCACTTTAGCGAACACCTAGAAGCGGGGATGCCGCACGTTGTGGGCGGGGACTACGCCGGCGAGCACTGGCTCGCTTCGTTCGCACTGCTCGCGCTTGGCGCGGCGGCTCTGAAATCCCCTTGAGCCGGGGAATGTCCACGGACAGCCAGGAATTCGCGGCACAGCTCGAAGCCGACGTGGCGACGCTGCGCCAGGTGTTCGAGGGATTCGACCGGCTCGAACAGATGTACCAGCACGCGTTCGACCTGATGTCGCCCGGCCAGCGCGGGTACTTCACGCCTGACGAAGACAACGAGGTGCGGCGCATGCTGCTTGCGTACCGCAACTACCGCTTCGCCTGCTGGGACGTGATCTGGCGTTATTACAACGCGTACAGGTCGCGGCGCGAATCGACCGACAAGGTGCGGGGATTCATCGTCGGCTATGCAGCAGCGCTACGCCTATTCCAGAAATCGCTGCGCCTCGTGGAGATCGCCGAATTCGATCCGCTCCTGCGCGCCAAGCTGAACGAGCCCGACCTGAAGTTCGACCTGCCGGCGGGCTTCTTCGAGGACGTGCTGGTGTCGTATGCGTCGCTGTTCAACTATCTGCGCATGCTGCGGGCGGGGATTTACTGGCGCCACAACCGCAAGAGGGCGCGCGAGCTCGGGTTGCAGGCCGATCCCGCAGTCGGCTGGCTGATCCCGATCATCGCCAGGGAAAGGCGCGTGCTGCGCGGGAAGTTCTGGACAATCCTCGCCAAGCGCCTGAGGCGCGACTGGGGCGCGGCGTGGCGCCTGCTGGTGAAGCCGGTAGCGATGTTTCGCTATCGCTCGCGAGCCGGCATCGCCTCGATGGTCTCGGAGCTGCGCCTCGGCGGCGGCCATGTCCGCGGCATCGGCCGCGAGGCGCTGCGCCGCCTCGAAAAGGTGCTCGTGCCCGGCGACGTCCTGCTGATCCGCGCCGACGACAAGATCACGTCGGCGATTCTGCCGGGGTTCTGGGCTCACGCTGCGCTGTTTGTCGGCACACGGCGCACGCTCGAATCGGCGGGACTCGCAGGCCACCCGAAAATCGATCGCCTGAGCTGGATCCTGGACCGCTTCGGAGCCGACGACCCGCTGGTGGTCGAGGCCGTCCCGCGCGGCTGCCGAGTGCATACGCTCGAGTACAGCCTGAGGGCCGATCACGTCGCCGTGCTTCGTCCGAACCTGGACGCGGGGACCCTGAACGAATGCATCGTGGAAGCGTTCAGCCACGTCGGCAAGCCCTACGACTTCGAGTTCGACTTCAACGTGACGACGCGCGTGGTCTGCAGCGAGCTGATCTATCGCAGCATGCATGGCCGCGGCCCGATCCGCTTCTCCCTGACCAAGCGTCTGGGGCGCTTCACGCTGACGGTCGACGACATGGTCGGGCAGATGCTTCAGCATCCGCCTGCCGACGCGCCTTTCAGCCTGGTCGAGCTCCTGCTGAAGGAAGGCGCAGCCGAGGCGCAGCAGGTTCCGGCGGCCGGGCGGCTGCAGCGCCTGGCGCAGATTTTCGACGGCACCGCGAGGCCGCAGCCGGCATGACGACAGCTTCTGCTAAGCTTCAGCGGCCATGCCGCGGAGGCGCTGCAAGCGCCTCGTGAAGGAGAACGCATGAAATTCCTCGCTCACGTCCTCGCCATCATCGTCGCCCCCGCTATTGCGCAAACCCCGGAGCAGCGCGAGCTGCGCGACATCTACAAGGAGCTGGTCGAGATCAACACCACGGACTCGGTGGGGAGCTGCACTCAGGCCGCCGAGGCGCTGAAGGCGCGACTCAAGGCGGGCGGGATTGCGGAGTCGGACCTGCAGGTCCTCGTGCCGCCGGGCGGCCCGAAGAAGGGCAACCTCGTCGCCCGCTATCGCGGGACCGGAGCGAAGAAGCCGCTCATGCTGCTCGGCCACCTCGACGTGGTCGAGGCGAAGCGCGAGGACTGGGAGCGCGATCCGTTCAAGCTGGTGGAGGAGAACGGCTACTTCTACGGGCGCGGTGCGTCGGACGACAAGTCGATGGTCGCGGTATTTGTCGCCAACCTGATCCGCTACCGGCGCGAGGGCTACCGCCCCGAGCGCGACCTGATCCTTGCCGCGACCTGCGACGAAGAGCTCATTCCCTCCAAGTTCAGCGGTATCGAGTACCTGCTGAAGAATCACCGCAGCCTGATCGACGCCGAGTTTGCCCTGAACGAAGGCGCGAGCGGATTGCTCGACGGCAAGGGCGGGTACGTGCGCATGGGCATCCAGGCAGGCGAGAAGGTGTTCCAGACCTACCAGCTCGAGGCGACCAATCCCGGCGGGCACAGCTCGCTGCCGGTGAAGGAGAACGCCATCTATCGCCTCGCGGGCGGCCTGGCGCGCCTCGGCGCGTTCGACTTCCCGTTCAAGCTTACCGACACCACGCGGCTCTACTTCGAGCGCATGTCGAAGATCGAGCAAGGCCCGATGGCCGCCGACATGGCCGCGATCCTGCGTAACCCGCCCGACCCGCAGGCGATCGCGCGGCTCTCCTCCTCCACCGCGTTCAACAATGCGACGGTGCGCACGACCTGCGTCGCGACGATGGTCGACGCCGGCCACGCCACGAACGCGCTGCCGCAGCGCGCGCGGGCGATCGTGAACTGCCGCATTCTCCCGGGCGAGCCGGTCGATGAAGTGACGCGCACGCTGGTGCGGGTGCTGGCGGACGACAAGATCAAGCTGACGCCCACACACCAGGCGGTCCTCTCGCCGCCGCCACCGCTCACGCGCGAGATCCTCGGTCCGGCCGAGAAGGTCAGCGCCGAGCTCTGGCCTGGCGTGCCGCTTGTCCCGACGATGAGCACCGGAGCGACCGACGGGCGCTTCACGAACAACGCCGGCATCCCGACCTACGGCCTGAACGGCATGTTCCGCGACCCGGACGGCAGCGGCGTCCACGGCCTGAACGAGCGCATCCGCGTGCGCTCGCTCTACGAGGGCCACGAGTACCTCTATCGCGTAGTGAAGCTCTACGCCGGTGGGAAGAGCGTGGCGCCTTGAGGGCATGACAGTGGCGGATTTCACCCCGTTCCGCATCCAGACTTCCGACCCCGAGGTTTCGATCGTCGGGCGCCGCGGCGGCGAAGGGCCGCCGCTCCTGCTCCTGCACGGCAATCCGCTCACCAACCTCTCGTGGCAGCGCATCGCGCCGCGCCTCGCCCGCGACTTCACCGTCGTTGCCACGGATCTGAGGGGCTATGGCGACAGCTCCAAGCCGCGCGGCAAGCCGGACCACTCCAATTACTCGTTCCGCCGCATGGCGCAGGACCAGGTGGACGTGATGCGCGAGCTCGGTTTCGAGAAGTTCTTCGTTGCCGGCCACGACCGCGGCGCGCGCACGACGTTCCGCATGGCGCTCGATCATCCGGAGCGCGTGCTGAAGGCGGCATTCCTCGACATCCTGCCCACGCACCACGTCTGGACCGAGGTGAGCATGGCGTGGGCGATCAACTCGTACCACTGGATGTTCATGGCCCAGCCGTACGACTTTCCGGAGCGGCTGCTGCGCGGCAACGAGGAGTACTACATCCGCAAGAAGCTCACCAAGCAGGGGCTCGGCAAGGGCGGCTTCACCGAGGAGGAGATCCGCGAGTACGTGCGCGTGTGCACCCCGGAGCAGATCCACGGCGTGTGCGAGGACTACCGCGCCGCCGCTACCATCGACTTCGAGATGGACAGTGCCGATTTCAACGCGGGCCGGAAGGTGGAATGCCCGGCGCTCGTGCTATGGGGCGAGCTCAGCCACACCGGCAAGCACTACGAGCCGCGCGCCGTTTGGCCGCAGTACTGCTCGAACGTCGTGCGCATGCAGTCGCTGCCGTGCGGGCACTATCCGAGCGAGCAGGCGCCGGAGCAGACGTACGAGGAGCTGCAGCGTTTTTTCGCCTGACGCTGACTATCTCGGCAGCTCTGAAAACCCCGTGAGGAATTCGTCGACCGCGCGGGCGCACTGCCGCCCCTCACGGATCGCCCACACCACGAGCGACTGTCCGCGGCGCACGTCGCCGGCGGCGAAGACTTTCGGTGCCGACGTGACGTAGGCGCCCTGGCCGTCGGTGGGCGCCTTCGCGTTGCCGCGGGCGTCCTTCTGCACCCCGAACTCGTCGAGCATCGACTGGAGCGGCGAGACGAATCCCATCGCGAGCAGGACGAGCTCGGCCGGGATCATGGCCTCCGATCCCTGGACTTCGGTCGGCTTGCCGTCTTTCCACTCCAGCTTGACCGTTTTCAACGCCTTGACCGCGCCCTTCTCGCCGACGAATTCCTTGGTGGCGATCGACCAGTCGCGGTGCACCCCCTCCTCATGCGAAGAGGAGGTCCGCAGCCGCGTCGGCCAATACGGCCAGACCGGATTGCGCTCCACGTCCGGCGGCATGGGCAGGAGCTCGAATTGGGTCACGGTCCTGGCGGCGTGGCGGTTCGAAGTGCCGACGCAGTCCGAACCGGTGTCGCCGCCACCGATGATGACGACGTGCTTGTCGGTCGCCCACAGGTCCTTGATGTCCTGGTCGCCCGCTACACGCTTGTTCTGCAGCGGCAGGAAGTCCATCGCGAAGTGCACCCCCGCGAGATCGCGCCCAGGGATGGGCAGGTCGCGCGGTTGCTCGGCGCCCGCAGCGAGGACGACCGCATCGTACTCAGCCAGCACATCCTTCGGGGAAAGATTCGCCTTGGCGTCGCTGCCCACGCCTCGCCCAGGTGCCTGGTCGCCGACGAATACACCGGCGCGGAACTTGACGCCCTCGGCGCGCATCTGCTCGAGGCGGCGGTCGATCACGCCTTTTTCGAGCTTGAAGTCCGGGATTCCATAGCGCAGCAGCCCGCCGATGCGATCGGATTTCTCGAACACCGTTACGTCATGGCCCGCGCGCGCGAGCTGCTGCGCACAAGCGAGCCCGGCCGGGCCCGAACCCACCACAGCAACCTTCTTGCCCGTGCGGTGGGGCGCCGGCTGCGCGCGAACCCAGCCCTCTTCCCATGCCTTGTCGACGATGGCGTGCTCGATCGACTTGATTCCGACCGGGTCCTCGTTGATGCGCAGGACGCACGCTTCCTCGCAGGGCGCGGGACAGATGCGGCCGGTAAATTCGGGGAAGTTGTTGGTCGAGTGCAGCGTCTCGATCGCGTTCTTCCAGTCCTGCCGGTAGACCAGGTCGTTGAAGTCCGGAATGATGTTGTTGACCGGACAGCCCTGCATGCAGAACGGGATGCCGCAGTCCATGCAGCGCGCGCCCTGCACCCCGGCCGACTGGTCGTCAAGGCGTGCGTAGAACTCGCGGTAGTGCTTCTTGCGCGTTTCCCTCGGCTCGTGCGGCTCTTCCAGACGCTCGTATTCCAGGAAGCCTGTGATCTTCCCCATCTACGCTGCTACCTTCTTCTGCTGCAGCTCGGCGAGCGCCCTGCGGTATTCCTTCGGGAACACCTTCACGAACTTCGCGCGGTACTGCCCCCACCCCGCGAGGATAGCCTGGGCACGCTTCGAGCCGGTGTAGCGCGAGTGGTTTTCGATCAGGCGCCTCAGGGTGGCTTCGTCCTCGGGTTCAACGAGCGGCTCGAGGTCGACCATCGAGGTGTTGCAGCGCTTGTTGAACTCGCCGTCGAGGTCGAGCACGTAGGCGAGGCCTCCGGACATTCCGGCGGCGAAGTTGCGCCCGGTGCCGCCGAGAACCGCGACCAGGCCGCCCGTCATGTACTCGCAGCCGTGGTCGCCGACGCCCTCCACCACGGCGTGCGCGCCTGAGTTGCGCACTGCGAATCTTTCGCCCGCGACGCCTCTGAAATACGCCTCGCCGGCGATCGCGCCGTAGAGCACCACGTTGCCGGTGATGATGTTCTCGGTGGGCTCGCCGCGGAACTTGGGCGAGGGCTGCACCGAGATGCGCCCGCCCGAGAGCCCCTTGGCGCAGTAGTCGTTGGTGTCGCCGACGAGGTCGAGCGTCACGCCCTTGGCGAGAAAGGCGCCGAAGCTCTGCCCGGCCGATCCGGCGAGACGGATATGGATCGTGTCGTCGGGGAGGCCCTCGTGGCCGTAGCGCCTGGCGATGTGCCAGGAGAGCATCGTGCCGACGGTGCGGTTGATGTTGCGGATCGGCGTGTCGATGGTGACCTTCTCGCCGCGCTCGAGCGCGGGTGCGGCGAGCTCGATCAGCCGGTTGTCGAGCGCCTTCTCCAGGCCGTGGTTCTGCTTCTCGCTGTTGAAGCGCGCCACTTCGGGCGGCATCTTCGGCATGTAGAAGACCTTCGAGAAGTCGAGGCCTCTCGCCTTCCAGTGCTCGATGCCTTTCTTCGTGTCCAGCAATTCCGTGCGCCCAATGAGGTCGTTGAGGCTTCTAACGCCCAATTTGGACATGAGCTCGCGCGCTTCCTCGGCGACGAAGAAGAAGTAGTTCACCACGTGCTCGGGCTTGCCTTCGAACTTCCTGCGCAGCACCGGGTCCTGCGTCGCCACGCCCACTGGGCAGGTGTTGAGATGGCACTTGCGCATCATGATGCAGCCTTCCACCACCAACGGCGCGGTGGCGAAGCCGAATTCGTCCGCGCCGAGGATGGCGCCGATCACCACGTCGCGCCCCGTCTTCATCTGGCCGTCGACCTGGACGCAGATCCTTCCCCTCAGTCGGTTCAGGACCAGGGTCTGCTGCGTCTCGGCGAGTCCGAGCTCCCACGGCGTGCCGGCATGCTTGATCGACGACCACGGCGAGGCGCCGGTGCCGCCGTCGTGCCCGGCGATGGTGACGTGGTCCGATTTCCCCTTGGACACGCCCGCCGCGATGGTGCCGACGCCGACCTCGGAGACGAGCTTCACCGAGATCGCCGCCTCGGGGTTCGAGTTCTTGAGGTCGTGGATGAGCTGCGCGAGGTCCTCAATCGAATAGATGTCGTGGTGCGGCGGCGGCGAGATCAGCTCCACACCCGGCGTCGAATAGCGTATCTCGGCGATGTACTCCGACACCTTGCGCCCGGGAAGCTGTCCGCCCTCGCCGGGCTTCGCGCCCTGCGCGATCTTGATCTGCAGCATCTCGGCGCTCGCGAGGTATTCCGCGGTGACGCCGAAGCGGCCCGAAGCCACCTGCTTGATCTTCGACTTGAGCGAATCGCCCTCGCGGAGAGCGATGTCGGTTTCAACGCGGGATCTTCCTAATCTTGTTTGTAAAGATTCTCCCGCCTTGATCGGCGCATAGCGCCGCCGGTCCTCGCCGCCTTCGCCGGTGTTCGACCTGCCGCCGATGCGGTTCATGGCGACGGCGAGCGTGGTGTGCGCCTCGGTCGAAATGGAGCCGAGCGACATCGCGCCGGTGGAAAAGCGCTTCACGATCTCGGCGGCGGGTTCGACCTCCTCGATCGGCACGGGCTTTCGGTCGCCGAAACGGAACTCGAACAGGCCGCGGAATGTCATGTGGCGCTTCGACTGGTCGTTGATGATGGCCGCGTACTCTTTGTAGGTGGAGTACTCGTTGTTGCGCGCGGAGTGCTGCAGCTTCGCAATCGCGTCCGGGGTCCAGGTGTGGTCCTCGCCGCGCACACGCCACGCGTACTCGCCGCCGGCGTCGAGCATCGACGCGAGCACCGGGTCGGCCGGATCGAAAGCGTCCTGGTGGATGCGGATCGCCTCCTCGGCGACGTCGAACAGGCCGATGCCCTCGATGTTGGACGCGGTGCCGGTGAAGTACTTGTCGACGAGCGACCTCGCGAGGCCGACCGCCTCGAAGATCTGCGAGCCGGTGTAGGACATGTAGGTGGAGATGCCCATCTTGGACATCACCTTCTTCAGGCCCTTGCCGATCGCCTTGATGTAGTTCTTGATCGCCTTCGACGCCGCCGCCCGGTCCCCGGCATGCAGGTTGAGGATCGTCTCGAGGGCGAGATAGGGATGAACCGCCTCGGCGCCATAGCCGCCGAGGAGCGCGAAGTGGTGCACCTCGCGCGCGCTGCCGGTCTCCACCACCAGTCCGGTCGAGGTGCGCAGGCCCTTGCCGACCAGATGTTGATGAATAGCACTTAAGGCGAGTAAAGCAGGGATCGCGACGCGATCCTTGTCGACGTTGCGGTCGGAGATGACGACGATCGAGTAGCCCGAGCGCACCGCGTCCTCGGCCTGTGCGGCGAGCGAGGCGAGGCTCGCCTCGACCGCTTCCTTGCCCCAGGCGACGGGGTAGGTGATGTCGAGCTCCCAGGACTTGAACTTGCCGGAGGTATAGCGCTCGATGTGGCGGATCTTCTCCATCTCGAAGAAGTCGAGCACCGGCTGCGACACCTCGAGGCGCAGCGGCGGATTCAGCTCGTCGATGCCGAGCAGGTTCGGCTTCGGCCCGATGAACGACACGAGCGACATCACCAGCTCCTCGCGGATCGGGTCGATCGCAGGGTTGGTGACCTGTGCGAAGAGCTGCTTGAAGTAGTGATACAGCGTCTTGTTCTTGTTCGAGATCACGGCGAGCGGCGAGTCGTTGCCCATCGATCCGACCGGCTCCTCGCCGTTCGCCGCCATCGGCTGCATGATGAACTTCAGGTCTTCCTGCGTGTAGGCGAAGGCCTGCTGGCGGTCGAGAGCAGCGACCTGCGACTTGAGCGGCGGCGTCTTCTCGCTCTCGACCTCGTCGAGCTTGACCCGGATGCGCTCGATCCACTCGGCGTAGGGCCGGGCGCTCGCGAGGGAATCCTTGAGCTCCTTGTCGTCGACGATGCGGCCCTTCTCGAGGTCGACGAGGAACATCTTGCCCGGCTGCAGGCGCCACTTCTTCACCACCTTCTCCTCGGGCACGGGCAGGCAGCCGCACTCCGAGCCCATGATCACGAGGTCGTCGTCGGTGACGATATAGCGCGAGGGCCGCAATCCGTTGCGGTCGAGCGTGGCCCCGATCTGGCGCCCGTCGGTGAAGGCGATCGAAGCCGGACCGTCCCAGGGCTCCATCATCGCCGCGTGGTACTCGTAGAAGGCGCGCCGCGCCGGATCCATCAGCGTGTGGTTCTCCCACGCCTCGGGGATCATCATCATCATGGCGTGCGCGACCGAGTAGCCGCCCATCACCAGCAGCTCGAGCGCGTTGTCGAACGAGGCCGAGTCCGACTGGCCGTCGTAGATGAGCGGCCAGATCTTGTCGAGGTCCTTGCCCAAAATGGGCGAAGAGATCGCGCCCTGCCGCGCCCGGATCCAGTTGACGTTGCCGCGCAGGGTGTTGATCTCGCCGTTGTGGCAGATCATGCGGAACGGATGCGCGAGGTCCCACGACGGGAAGGTGTTGGTGGAGAACCGCTGGTGCACCAGCGCGAGCGCCGACTCCACGCGGGCGTCCTTGAGCTCGAGGTAGTACTCGCCGACCTGGTAGGCGAGCAGCATTCCCTTGTAGCAGATGGTGCGCGCCGACATCGACGGCACGTAGAAGGCCTTGGCGTGCTGCAGCTTCAGCGCCTGGATCGCGTGGCCGGAGCTCTTGCGGATGATGTAGAGCTTGCGCTCCAGCGCGTCGGTGACGGTGACCCCTCGGCCGCGGCCGATGAACACCTGCCGGATGACCGGCTCGAGCTTGCGCGCCGCCTCGGCCAGGTCGCTCGAGTCCACAGGCACGTCGCGCCAGCCGAGCAGCACCTGGCCCTCGTCCTTGATGGCGCGTTCGATCTCGTATTCGCAGGCGATGCGCGAGGCCGGATCGCGCGGCAGGAACACCATGCCGACGCCGTACTGGCCCGCGGCCGGCAGTTTCACCCCCTGCTTTGCCATCTCGTCGCGGAAGAAGCGGTGCGGGATCTGGATCAGCAGGCCTGCGCCGTCGGAGAGCTTCGGGTCGTAGCCCACCGCCCCCCGGTGCGTCAGGTTGCGCAGCACGGTCAGGCCCTGCTCGACGATGGTGTGCGACTTCTTACCCTTGATGTTGGCGACGAAGCCGACGCCGCAGGCGTCGTGCTCGTGCTGCGGGTCGTAGAGACCTTGGGGGGCGGGCAAGCTCATGGCGGAACTGACAAATATACAATTATTGCGCTGCAGCGACAATGGCTTGCCGGACGCGCGCGTCATCGAGGCCGCCGCGCAGCGCCGCTTTCCCCAGCGCTTCGAGCACGACGAAGCGCAGCTTTCCCTGCGCCGCCTTCTTGTCGCCGGCCATGAGCTCCATGAGGCGCTCGGGTGGAAGTGCGGGGCCGTGGGTGGGTAGTCCCGCCCCGGCGAGAAGGCGCTTGACCCGATCGACTTCTGTCTTTCCGATGAGATTCAAGCCAAGCGAGAGCTCGGCGGCCATCGCCATCCCGGCGGCGATGGCCTCGCCGTGCAGCCAGGCGCCGTAGCCCATGCCCGCCTCGATCGCATGGCCGAAGGTGTGGCCGAAATTGAGCAGCGCCCGCACTCCCGACTCGCGCTCGTCGGCCGCCACGACCCCCGCCTTGAGCTCGCAGCAGCGCTTCACGACATGGGTCAGAGCCGGGCGCTCCCGCTTCATCACCTTGCCGATGTTCATTTCGAGCCATTCGACAAACGCGAGGTCGAGCGCTAGCGCGTGCTTGATCACTTCCGCCAGCCCGGCGCGCAGCTCGCGGTCGGGAAGGGTGTCGAGCGTCGCGATGTCGGAGATCACCGCGAGCGGCTGGTGAAAGGCGCCGATCATGTTCTTGCCGCGTTCATGGTTGATCGCAGTCTTGCCGCCGACCGACGAGTCGACCTGTGCGAGCAGCGTGGTCGGAACCTGCAGGAACGCGATGCCGCGCTGATAAACCGCCGCGGCAAAGCCCGCGAGGTCGCCCACGACCCCGCCGCCGAGCGCGACGAGCAGCGTGTCGCGCCCGCAGCGTGCTGCGAGCAGGGCGTCGAATACGCGTTCCAGCACCTGCCAGCTCTTGGCCTGCTCGCCGTCCGGCACCGAAACGTGAACCACGCGGGCGCCCGCTTGCTTCAAGCCCAGGGAGACTTTTTCCAGGTAGAGCGGCCCGACCACATCGTTGGTGACGATGGCCGCGGTTCCCCCGCCGAGATGCGGCCGGTACAGGTTCGGGCGCTCGAGCAGCCCGGCGCCGATGTGAATCGGGTAGGAGCGCTCGCCGAGGGCTACGCCGAGCGTTTCCATAGCTCCTCCAGGCGCTCGACGAGGTCGCGCCCCAGAGACTGCACGCCCTGCGCGCCGGTGTCGACGACCAGGTCGGCGACGCCGCGATAGAGCGCATCGCGCTCGGCGTGCAGCGCGCGCAGCCGGGCGAGCGGCTCGGCGTTGGCGAGCAGCGGCCGGTTGCGGTCGTGGCGCACGCGCTCGTACAGGTCTTCGGGACGCGCGTTCAGATAGACCACGGCGCCCCGCGCGGTGAGGCGCCGGCGGCTGTCCGCACTGAGCACCGCGCCGCCGCCGGTGGCGAGCACGATGCCGTCCATGGCGGTGAGCTCGGCAACCGCCTGCTCCTCGCGCGCGCGAAATCCAGCCTCGCCTTCGATCTCGAAAATGAGCGGGATGCTCACGCCGCAACGCCGCTCGATCTCGTGGTCGGAATCGAAGAAGCGCAGCTTCAGGCGCCGGGCGAGCAGCCGTCCGACGGTCGTCTTGCCGGCCCCCATCAGGCCGACCAGGAAGATGTTCCCCGGCTTCACCCCCGCATTGTAGCGGGGCGACTTCTTCAGTTACTCGCTAGCGGATCGTCAGGCGCTCGTTGACGATGCGGGGCGTGATGAACACCAGCAGCTCGGTCTTGTTGCTCGAGGTGCTGGTGTTGCGGAAAAGGTACCCGAGCACGGGCAGGTCGCCGAGCAGCGGCACCTTGGTGATGTCGGTGCGGTCGTTCTGCTCGTAGATGCCGCCGATCACCACCGTGCCGCCGTTCTCGACCAGCACTTCGGTCTTGACGTGCTTGGTGCTGATCTGGACGCCCGCCGGCGTGGTCGCGCCCGGCTGATCCTTGTTCACGTCCAGGGTCATGATCACGTTGCCGTCGGGCGTGATCTGCGGCTTCACCTTGAGCGCGAGGTTCGCCTTGCGGAAGCTCACCGAGGTGGCGCCGGACGAGGTCGCCTGCTGGTACGGGATTTCCGTTCCCTGCTCGATCAACGCCTCGGCCTGGTTGGCGGTCAGCACCCGCGGGCTCGCGATGATCTTGCCCCTGCCGTCGGACTCGAGCGCCGAGATCTCGAGGCTGAGGAACCGCGTCAGGGCGCTGTTGAACAGCAGGAAGTTGAGCGACCCGGCGTTGAACGCGTTCAGGCCGGCGGCCGGGAAGTTGGTGTTGAGGCCCGGCCCGTTGATGACGGGCGTGCCCTGCACGAGGCCCGCCGCCTGGCCCGTATTCACGACCTCGGCACCGATGTTCATGCCGACGTCGAGCCCGTTGCCCGGCCCGCCGAAGGGGCGCCGGTTCTGGAACCCCTGTTCGAGGAGGCCGAGGCGCGCGCCGAGGTTCTTGGCGAAGGCGTCGTTCGCCTCGACGATGCGCGCCTCGATCATGACCTGGCGCACGGCGACGTCGATCTGCGCGATCAGGCGGCGCACCTCGTCCAGACGGCTGGGCACGTCCTGGACGAACAGCGTGTTGGTGCGCGCGTCGACCACCGCGCTGCCGCGCTTGGAAAGGATGCGCTGGCCCGGGTCCGACAGCAGCTTCTGCACGTCGGCGGCCTTCTGGTAGCTCATCTGGAACGACTCGGTGCGCGTCTGCTCGAGGTCGTTGATTTGCTGCGCCGCCTCGAGCGCGAGCTTCTCGCGCGTGGCGAGCTCGTCGCGCGGCGCGATCCAGATGACGTTGCCGGCGCGGCGGCTGTCGAGGCCGCGGGTCTGCAGGATGATCTCGAGGGCCTGGTCCCAGGGAACGTCCTTGAGGCGCAGGGTGATGTTGCCGCTGACGGTGTCGCTCGTGATGATGTTCAGGTCGGTGAAGTCGGCGATGACGTTCAGCACCGCCCGCACCTCGACGTTCTGGAAGTTCAGCGACAGCTTCTCGCCGGTGTAGCGGCCGCGCTGGGTCGCGCGCGAGGCGTCCGGGTTCACGGGCTTCACCTCGAGCACGAACTGCGTGTCCGACTGGTAGGCGTTGTGCTCCCACTGGCCGCGCGGCTCGATGATCATGCGCACGTTCTCGCCCTGCTGGAACGTGTTGATGGTGTTCACCGGCGTGGCGAAGTCGACCACGTCGAGGCGCCGGCGCAGGTTCTCCGGCAACCCGGTCTTCAGGAAGTCGACCACGATGTTCTGCCCCTGCGTGCGGATGTCGATGCCGGTGGTCGTGTCGGAGAGGTCGACCACGACGCGGCCCTCGCCGCCCTTGCCGCGGCGGAAGTCGACGTCGCGGATCTGGTGCTTGGCGTCGGCGCGGCCCTCGGCGAAGCGCGACACCTGGCCTCCGGGGGCGGTCTGCGCCACCGGCGCCTCCGACAGGGTGATGATCACGCTGCGGCCGTCGACGGTCGTCTCGTGCGGCACGGCGCGCCGCAGGTTAAGCACCAGGCGCGTGCGCTCCGCGCCCTGCACCACGTTCATGCTGCGCAGCTCGCCTTGCGAAATGTCCTGGCTGGAGCGGCCGAGCGCGTTGGTGGTGTTGGCGAAATCGAATGCGATGCGCGCCGGGTTGGTCACCGCGAAGTTCGGCGGCGCGCTGCGCAGCGGCTCCTTGGTGGTGATCCGGACGATGGTCTTGCCGCCCTGCTGCGTGACCTCGAAGCCTTCGATGGCGTTGGCCGGAGCCTGCGCCCGCGCCGTTGCCGCGCAGGCCAGCCAGAAGAGAAACACCGAAGCGATGGTGATCGCCTTGTTCATCTTTTTGTCTCCACCAATTGCAGTGCGCTGTTACGCTCCACCCATTCGCCGCCACCGTCCTGGATCAGCTCCTTGAGGGCGATCTGGCCCTCGTCGATCCCGGTGACGACGCCGAAGTTCTGGCCCATGTAGTTGCCCTTGCGTACCCGGTAGAGGTTCGGTCCGGCCTTGACGAGGGCGAAGGTCTCCCGGTCCTGCGTGATGGTGCCCATCATCTGGATCGACTCGAGCGGGAAGGCCTCGAGCGGCTCCTTGGGCCGGTCGCGCTCCTTCTCGACGCGCGCGTTGGTCGCGCTCGGGCTGAGCCTGCGCTGCGCGACGTCGATGCGCTGCGGGCGGAACGGGTCGACCTGGCCCTCCGCGGTGTAGGGCACGGGCTCGTAGGGCTTCACCTGCGGCAGCGGGTCGACGCGGCCGCGGAAGTCCTTGGTGAGCTGGTTGAGCTCCTGCTTGAGGTCGCTGTGCTCGTCGCCGGCGCAGGCGGCGAGCGCGAGCGCCGCGACCAATATGAGGTTCTTTTTCACCTAGGTGCCTTCTTGGCCGCCGCGGCCGCCTTGCGCTGCGACGCCACTTCCTGGTCGTCCAGGTAGCGGAAGGTGCGCGCGACGACCTCCATGGCGAGGTTGCCGTCCTTGCCGGCGTCGATCTTCACGTCGTTCAGGGTCACGATTCGCGAGAGCTGGCCGACGTCGCTCGCGAACGCCCCCATGTCGTGGTAGTTGCCGAGGACCTTCACCTGTATGGGCAGCTCGGCGTAGAACTCGCGCATCGTCTCCTGGGGCGCGGGCTTGAACAGCTCGAACTGCAGGCCGCGCCCGAGTCCGGCCTGGTTGATGTCGACCAGCAGCGCGTCCATCTGCGACTTGTTGGGGAGCTGGCGCAGGAGCGCGCCGAACTGCGTGTCGATCTCGCGCAGCTGCTGCCGGTGCAGGTCGAGGTTCACCGCCTGGCGCTTCTTGCCGAGGTAGTCCTGCTTCAGCTTGACCTCGTCGGCGCGGCCGGCCTCGAGCTGGTCGATCTGGCCCTGCGTGTCGGCGAAGAAACCCGCCACCGGAATGCCGATCAGCACGGCGAGCAGCACCAGAATCTTGGGCGCCCAGTGCCAGGTGCCCGGGTCCTGCCAGTTGGTCTTCTTGAATTCGTCGAGCAGGGCGTTGAAGTTGATCGCCATGGGCTAGCCTTTCACCGCCGCGGGTTTGGCCGGCGGCTTGCCGGCCGCCTTCTCGTCCTTCACCTCGGGACGCTTGACGTCGAAATACAGGTTGAATTCCGACACCCTGCGCTTGTCGACGGCGGCGGCCTTGACCTCGACCAGCCCCGGGTTGGCGAGCCAGGGCGAGGACTCGATGTTTCGCATCAGGGTGGAGACGCGCGCGTTCGACTGCGCGTAGCCCACGACGGTGATGCGCAAGCCTCTCTGCGTCATCGACTTGAGGTACACGCCCTCGGGCATCTGGCGCACCAGCTCGTCGAGCAGGTGCACGGTCTGCGCGCGGTCGGTCTGGAGGGTCTCGATCACCTGCTTGCGGGCGAGAAGCGCCGCGATCTCGTCCTTCAGCTTGTTGATCTCGGCGATCTCCTTGTCGAGCTTGGCGATCTCGCTCTTGAGGAAGCGGTTGCGCTCGATCTGGCTGTCGATCTTCGCGGCATAGAAGCCGTGCATCGCCACGACGATCAGCGCGCCGAGCAGCGCCGTGCCGCCGGCGACCACGAAGAAGTGCTGCCGGGCGCGCTTGCGCCGCTCGGAGCGGTGCGGCAGGAGGTTGATGCGGGCCATCATTGGGGATCGAACCTCCGCATGGCGAGCCCGCAGGCGACGATGAGCGAGGGCGCGTCGATCATGAGGCGCTTCAGCTGCACGCGCGGCGACGTCTGCATCGAGGCGAACGGGTTGGCGACGCTGGTCGCGACCTGCGTGCGCGCGTTGACCACGGCGTCGAGGCCGGGAATCACCGCCGAGCCGCCCGCGAGCAGGATGTGGTCGATGCTGTGGTACTGGGTCGAGGTGAAGAAGAACTGCAGCGCGCGCTGCACTTCCATGGAGAGGTTCTCCATGAACGGGCGCAGCACTTCGGCCTCGAAGTCGTCCGGCAGCCCGCCCGAGCGCTTGGCGTTCTCGGCCTCGTCCGGGCTCATGCCGTAGCGGCTCGCGATGTCCTGCGTGAGCTGGTTGCCGCCGAAGGCCTGCTCGCGCGTGTAGATCGACTGGTCGTTGCGCAGCACCGTCACGTTCATGACGTTGGCGCCGATGTCGACCACCGCGACGTTCTGATCCTTGCCGCCGCTCGGCAGGCTCTGCACCACCAGGCCGAGCGCGGCCTGCTGCGCGAAGGACTCGACGTCCATCACCAGCGCCTTGAGCCCGGCGGATTCGGCCACCGCCACGCGGTCCTCGACCTTCTCCTTGCGCGTCGCCGCGATCAGGACTTCCTGCTCTTCCGGGCTGTTCGGCGCCGGTCCGAGGGAATGGAAATCGAGGTTGACTTCGTCGAGCGCGAACGGGATGTACTGGTTCGCCTCGCTCTCGACCTGCATCTCGAGCTCCTCCTCGCGCAGGCCCGCGCCGAGCACGATCTTCTTCGAGATCACGGCGCCGGTGGGCACGGCCATGGCGACGTGCTTGGTGCGGGTCGCCAGGCGCTTGTGCGCCCGGCGCACCGCCTCGGTCACGGCTTCGAGGTTGTTGATGTTGCCGTCGACGACGGCATCGCGCGGCAGCGGCTCGATGGCATAGCGCTCGACGCGGTAGCTCGACTTGCCGGAGTCGACGATCTCGAGCATCTTCACCGACGAAGAGCTGATGTCGAGGCCAAAGAGCGGCGGCGCCTTCGGTTTGAAGAGGTCGAATTCCATTCGGGGCAGATTCCCTTGGTTTCCCGTCGCTTTTGAGTTATTTTCGGTTTTTCTTTTTTCTTACCGATGCTTAGGACCGATAAGTAGAATTCGCGTTAAACGATAGCAACAAGCCCCATAGGTGTCTAGTCAATTTTCCACAAGGCGGAGGGGGTATCATGTTCGAGGTGCAGCGTGCTGCAACACGACCGGTAAGAACGATTAACCTTTGAAATGGCTTAGATTTCTCGCCTTCCCGCTGATCCTGGCGGGGGGCTTTTTGGTGACCTGCGTGCTGCTGTTGGCGCTCACCATCGCGCTCGCCTATCCGAATCTGCCTTCGCTCCAGGCGCTGACCGAATACCAGCCGAAGATCCCGTTGCGCATTTACACCGCCGAAGGCGTGCAGATCGGCGAGTTCGGCGAGGAGCGGCGCGCCGTAGTGGCGATCGGCGAGGTCCCCGACGCGCTGAAGAACGCGATCATTTCGGCCGAGGACGAGCGCTTCTACGAGCACGCCGGCATCGACTACATCGGCGTGCTGCGGGCTGCCTACATGAACCTCATTTCAGGCGGGCGCCGCCAGGGCGCGAGCACGATCACCATGCAGGTGGCCCGCAACTTCTTTCTCTCGTCGGAGAAGACGCTCACCCGCAAGCTGTACGAGGCGCTGCTCGCATTCAAGATCGAGCACAGCCTGTCCAAGGAGCAGATCCTCGAGCTTTACGTCAACCAGATCTATCTCGGCCAGCGCGCCTACGGCTTCGGCGCCGCTTCGCAGATCTACTTCGGCAAGGCGCTCGACAAGCTCAACCTCGCCGAGACGGCGATGCTCGCGGGACTGCCCAAGGCGCCTTCGCTTTACAACCCGATCGCCAACCCGCAGCGCGCCAAGCAGCGCCAGCATTACGTACTGCGCCGGATGGCCGAGCTGGGGCACATTACTGCGGCGCAATACGAAGAGGCAGTTCAAGCGCCCATAAGGCCCAAAAGGGAAGTGAACGAATACTCCGTACACGCGGAATACGCCGCGGAGATGGTGCGCCAGGCCATCGCCGAGCACTATCCGGACGAGGTCTACAGCCGCGGCTTCCGCGTCTACACCACCCTCCGGAAAGCCGACCAGGAGGCGGCGTACGCCGCGCTGCGCAAGGGGGTTCTCGACTACGACCGGCGCAACGGCTACCGCGGCCCCGAAGGCTTCGCCGAGTTGCCGGCGAAGCCGGACGAGGACGACTTCGAAGAAGCTCTCAACGAGCACCCCGACAACGACGATCTCCTCGCGGCGGTCGTCACCTCGGTGGACGCCAAGCAGATTGAAGCGGCGCTGCGCACGGGAGAGCCAGTCTCCCTCGCCGGCGAGTCGCTGCGCTTCGCCGCGCGCTCGCTCGATGCCAAGGCGTCGCCGCAGAAGCGCATTCGCCGCGGCTCGATCATCCGCGTCCATCGCGAGGCGCAGGGCAAGCCCTGGCAGATCGTCCAGCTTCCCGAGGTGGAGTCGGCCTTCATTTCCCTCGACCCGCAGGACGGAGCGGTGCGCGCGCTCGTCGGCGGGTTCGACTTCAACCGCAACAAGTTCAACCACGTCACCCAGGCCTGGCGCCAGCCCGGGTCGTCGTTCAAGCCCTTCATCTACTCGGCCTCGCTCGAGAAGGGCTTCACCCCGGCGACGGTGATCCCGGACGAGCCGGTCGTGCTCGAAGCCGAGCAGACCGGCAGCCAGCGCTGGGAGCCGAAGAACTTCGACGGCAAGTACGAGGGCCCGATGCGCCTGCGCACCGCGCTCGCCAAGTCGAAGAACATGGTGTCGATCCGCATCCTCGAGGCGATCGGCCCGAAGTATGCGCAGGAGTACGTGACCCGCTTCGGCTTCGAGCCGGAGAAGCATCCTCCCTACCTCACGATGGCCCTGGGCGCGGGCTCGGTGACCGAGTGGCAGATGGCGCGCGCGTACGCAGTGTTCGCGAACGGCGGCTACCTGGTGCAGCCTTATTTCATCCTCAAGATCGTCGACGACCGGGGCACGCCACTCGCTTTGGCGAACCCGAAGCGGGCCGGCGACGAAAGCCTGCGCGTGCTCGATCCGCGCAACGCCTTCATCATGGACCACATGATGCAGGACGTGACCCGCTACGGCACGGCGGCGCGCGCCACGCGGCTCGGCCGCAACGACCTTGCCGGCAAGACCGGAACCACGAACGAATTCGTCGACGCCTGGTTTGCCGGCTACCAGCCGAACCTCGTCGGCATCGCCTGGATGGGCTTCGATCAGCCGAAGAGCCTCGGCCGCAACCAGACCGGCGCCGCCGTCGCGCTGCCGATCTGGATCGGCTACATGGAAAAAGCGCTCAAGGACGTCCCCGAGGCGCCGCGCACCGTCCCGGTCGGCGTCGTGAGCGTGCCGGTGATGGGCGTCCTAGGCGAAGGGCGACTTGCGCCCGAATATTTCTATCAGGAAGCGGTCCCGCCGCCCGAGGTGCTCCAGCCGATCGTTCCGCTGGTGGCTCCGCCCGGCCCCGGGGAGACGCCTCCCTAAGCGAAAACTAGGCGGAGAGAATTACGCCGGTCCCGCTCTGGGCCGACACCAGTTTCGAAAGGGCGGCGAAGAGCTCGCCGCCGTCGCGCGTGTCCCGCCACGCGGCGCCGTCCCAGCGGAAGTGAAAGCCGCCCGAGCGCGCGGCGACCCAGATCTCGCGCGCCGCGCCGTGCCGGTTCACGATGATCTTCGAGCCGTTGGCAAACTCGAGCTCGAGCACCCCGCCTTCCTTGAGCTCGATGTCAGCGTCGATTCCGCTTTCGTCCAGCGCGCGCTCGATCCTGTGCAAGGTCTGGGTGGCCAGGGTTTCGAATTGGCGCTCATCCATGGGTTAACATGCGGATTTTATGCGCTTCCTTCTCGTGTTGGTCGCCTTGGCGCTGGCCGCGACCGCATGCGGACAGAAGGGGGCGCTGTACCTGCGCGACAAGCCGCCGCCGGGCGTGAAGGTGCCCAAGCCGCCGCCGCCGAAGCCGGTTCCGTACCCCGACAGCGAAATCGAAGAGAAGAAGTAAGGCCGTGAGCTATTCCTACCGCGAGGGCGTTTTGCATGCCGAGGATCTGCCGCTCGACGACATCGCGCGCCGCTTCGGCACGCCATGCTACATCTACTCGCGCGCGGCGATCGAGTCGGCCTACGGCGAGTTCGCGCGCGCGCTTCACGGCCGCGACTCGCTCATCTGCTATTCGGTCAAGGCGAACTCCAACCTCGCGGTGCTCGCGCTCCTCGCGCGCCTCGGCGCCGGCTTCGACATCGTCTCTGGCGGGGAGCTCGCGCGCGTTCTCGCAGCGGGCGGCGATCCGGGCAAGACGCTCTTCTCGGGCGTGGGCAAGAGCGAAGCCGAAATCGAGCTCGCGCTCGAGAAACGGGTGCGCTGCATCAACGTGGAGTCCGAAGCCGAGCTCGCGCGCGTCGAGCGCGTGGCGCGGCGAACGGGCCGGCGCGCGCCGATCGCGCTGCGCGTCAATCCCGACATCGACCCGCGAACCCACCCTTACATTTCCACCGGCCTGCGCGAGAGCAAGTTCGGGGTCGCGCACGAGGAAGCCGAACGGCTGTACCAGCGCGCCGCCGGACTGAAGGACCTCGAAGTCGTGGGAATCGGCTGCCATGTCGGCTCGCTGCTGACGCAGGCCGGGCCGTTCGTCGCGGCGGCGGAGCGCCTGGCGGCGCTGGTTGAACGATTGGAGAAGCGCGGTATCCAGCTCAAGCACATCGATGTCGGCGGCGGCATCGGTATCCGCTACCGGAACGAACCGCTCGAGCCGGTGGCCGCTTTCGTCGCGGGCACGCTGGCGGCGCTCGGGCAGCGCCGTGAAACCGTGGTGTTCGATCCCGGCCGTTCGATCGTCGGGAACGCAGGCATCCTGCTTACCCGGGTGGAGTACGTCAAGGCGGGCTTCCTAGTCGTCGACGCGGCCATGAACGACCTCATCCGCCCGGCGCTCTACGACGCCTGGCACGACGTTCAGCCGGTGCGGGAATCCGCGCCCGGCGATACTGTTTACGACATTGTCGGCCCCGTGTGCGAAAGTGCGGATTTCCTCGCCAAGGGGCGCCGCCTCGCCGCCGTGGAAGGCGACTTGCTCGCCGTCCTCTCCGCCGGCGCCTATGGAATGTCCATGAGCTCGAACTACAATTCGCGCCCCCGGGCGCCCGAAGTGCTGGTCGACCGCTCCAGCGCGCATTTGGTGCGTCGCCGCGAATCGGTGGACGAGTTGATTGCCCACGACCGCATTCCGGCATGACAATCGTCGGTTCATGACCGCCGCCAGCCGCCGCCGAGTATTCGCCGTTGCCGTGGTGGTGGCGGTCGCCGCCGCTGTGGGGCTTGGAAGCTACTTGGTCGTCGCGAACGGAAGGACTGCCAAAAGCGCCAAGGAAGGCGGCAAGGGCAAGGGCGGCGGAGCGGCCGTGCCGGTAACCGTCGCGCGCGTGCTGCAGGAAACGGTGCCGGTGCGCATCAACGCCATAGGCAACGTCGAAGCGTTCTCCACCGTGCAGGTCAAGGCGCGCGTCGACGGCCAGATTACCGACGTGAACATGCGCGAAGGCGCGGCGGTGAAGAAGAACGAGGTGCTCTTCCGCATCGATCCGCGTCCCTACGAAGCCGCGCTGCGGCAGGCCGAAGCGAACGCGCTGCGCGACACCGCGGCGCGAGACCATGCGCGCTCGCAGGAGACCCGCTACCAGGAGCTGCTCGAGAAGAACTTCATCTCCAAGGACGCCTACGCCCAGATCCGCACCAACGCGGCCACCGCGGAAGCGACCGCCAAGGCGAGCCAGGCCGCGCTCGAGAACGCGCGCCTCAATCTCGAGTACTGCACCATCCGCTCCCCGCTCGACGGCTACGTCGGCCGGGTGCTGTTGCAGGCGGGCAACATGGTGCGGGCGAACGACGTCAATCCGCTGCTGGTGATCAACCAGGTCCGGCCGATCTACGTCAACTTCGCCGTGCCGGAGCAAAACCTGTCGGAGGTGCGCCAATACATGGCGAAAGGGCCGCTCGCGGTGGAGGCGATCATGCCCGAGACCCAGCAGGTCCGGCCGAGTGGACGGCTGATCTTCATCGACAACGCGGTCGATCCAAACACCGGCACCATCCGGATGCGCGCGCAGTTCGACAACGCTGACGCGGCGCTCTGGCCGGGGCAGTTCGTCAATGTGAGCATGCGCCTCTACGAGCAGACCGATGCCATCGTCGTGCCCTCGACCGCAGTGCAGGCCGGTCCCGACGGCCAGTACGTCTACGTGGTCAACTCGGAAATGATCGCCGACCTGCGCCGCATCGCGGTACAGCGCACCGACGGCGAACGGACGATCGTCGCGAAGGGCCTCGCCAAGGATGAGCTGGTGGTGGTGCGCGGCCAGTTGCGGCTCGGACCGAAGACGAGAGTGCAGCTTGCCAGGCCGGGGGCGGAGGCCTCGTGAATTTCTGCGAGCCGTTCATCCGGCGCCCGGTGATGACGATCCTGGTGATGGCCGGCATCCTGATCTTCGGCCTCGCGAGCTACCGCTTGCTCCCGGTGTCGACGCTACCCAACGTCGACTTCCCCACCATCCAGGTGACGGCCGAGCTGCCTGGTGCGAGCCCGGAGACGATGGCCTCCGCAGTTGCGACGGTGCTCGAAAAGCAGTTCTCGACCATCGCCGGGATCGACGAGATGACCTCGATCAGCGGCCAGGGCATCAGCCGGATCACGATTCAGTTCGCCCTCGACCGCGACATCGACGCCGCCGCGCAGGACGTCAACTCCGCCATCGCCTCGGCGGCGCGCCAGCTTCCCGCGACCATGCCGGCGCCACCCGCCTTCCGCAAGGTCAACCCGGCGGACTTCGCCATCTACTACCTCGCGCTCACCTCCAGCGCGTTGCCGCTCTCGACGGTCAACGAATACGCCGAGACCTATCTCGCCCAGCGCATCTCCACCATCAACGGCGTGGCGCAGGTGCAGGTGTTCGGACAGCAGAAATACGCGGTGCGCGTGCAGATCGACCCGAACGCGCTCGCGGCGCGCGGTGTCGGCATCAACGAGGTCGAGCAGGCGGTGTCGCAGGCGAATGTCAACCTGCCCACCGGAACCCTGTACGGCAAGGACCGGATGTTCGCGGTCCAGGCCACCGGCCAGCTCCAAGACGCGCAGGCCTTCCGGCCGATCATCGTCACTTACCGCAACGGCTCGCCGATTCGCCTGCAGGAGCTCGGCCGCATCGTCGACGGCGTGCAGAACGACAAGCTGGCGGCCTCGTTCAAGGGCAAGCGCGGCATCGTGCTCGCGATCCAGCGCCAGCCCGGCACCAACACCATCGAGGTGGTCAACTCCATCAAGGCTTTGCTACCGACCTTCCGCGCCGAGGTGCCGCCGGCGATCGACATCGAGACGTTGTTCGACCGCACGGTCACGATCCGCGCCTCGGTCGACGAGGTGCAGTTCACGCTCTACCTCGCGCTCGCGCTGGTGGTGATGGTGATCTTCCTCTTCCTGCGCAACATCCCCGCCACGGTGATCCCCTCGATCGCGCTGCCGATGTCGATCATCGGCACCTTCGCGGTGATGTACCTCTTCGGCTACAGCTTGGACAACATCTCGCTCATGGCGCTCACGCTGTGCGTGGGCTTCGTGGTCGACGACGCGATCGTGATGCTCGAGAACATCACGCGCCACATCGAGCAGGGCAAGAGCGTGCTGCAGGCGACGCTCGACGGCTCGCGCGAGATCGTGTTCACGATCATCTCGATGACCATCTCGCTCGCGGCGGTGTTCATCCCGGTGCTCTTCATGGGCGGCATCCTCGGCCGCCTGCTGCACGAGTTCGCGGTCACCATCATGGCGGCGGTGCTCATCTCGGGCTTCGTCTCGCTCACGCTTACGCCGATGATGTGCAGCCGGATCCTCAAGCCGCATCAGGCAGACGCCCGCCACGGACGCCTCTACTGGGCGTTCGAGCGCGGCTTCGACGCGTGGCGCAATGCCTACGACGTGTCGCTGAGCTGGACGCTCGCGCACAAGCTCGTGGTGCTGGTGATGTTCGTCGCCATCTTCATCGCCACCGCCGTCCTGTTCTGGTTCGCCCCGAAGGGCTTCCTGCCGAGCGAGGATTCGGGGCAGCTCTTCTGCTCGGTCGAGGGGCCGCAGGACATCTCGTTCGACGCGATGATGAACCTGCAGCAGCAGGTCGCCTCCATCATCGGCGCCGACCCGAACGTCGAGGCGGCGATGTCGTTCGTCGGCGCGGCCGGCTCTTCGACCTCGATCAACCTTGGCCGCATCACCATCACGCTGAAGCCTTTCGGCCAGAGGAAACCCGCCGACCAGGTGGTACGCGAGCTGCGCCCGAAGGTGGCCAATATCCTCGGCGCCAAGGTGTTCATCCAGAACGTGCCGGCAATTCGCATCGGCGGCAACCTGACCAAGAGCCCCTATCAGTACGTGGTGCGCAGCGCCAACATCGAGGAGCTCTACCACTGGGCGCCGCTCATCGAGCAGAAGCTGCGCACGCTGCCGGGCGTCACCGACGTGGCGAGCGACCTGCAGATCACGCGGCCCGAGGTCACCGTCGAGATCCAGCGCGAGAAGGCCTCCGCTCTGGGGGTCTCGGCGCAGCAGATCGAGACGGCGCTCAACAACGCCTACGGCGCGCGCCAGGTCTCGACCATCTACACCGCGACCAACCAGTACTGGGTGATCCTCGAGCTGGCGCAGGCCTATCAGACCGACCCGTCGGTGCTGCCGATGCTCTACGTGCGCTCCACGAGCGGCGCGCTGGTTCCGCTGAGCGCAGTCGCCACGCTCAAGTACGGCGTCGGCCCGCTGCAGGTGACGCATGTCGGCCAGCTCACCGCGGTGACCCTGTCGTTCGACCTGCGGCAGGGGGTCGCGCTGTCGGAAGCGATCGCCCAGGTCCAGGCGGCGACGCGGCAGATGCAGTTGCCGGCTACGCTGACGGGCAGCTTCTCGGGAACCGCGCAGGCCTTCCAGAGCTCGCTGCAGGGCATGGGAATCCTGCTGCTCCTCGCCGTCATCGTGATTTATCTCGTCCTCGGCATCCTCTACGAGAGCTTCATCCATCCGCTCACCATTCTTTCCGGCCTGCCGACCGCCGGCTTGGGTGCGCTGCTGACGCTGATGGCGTTCGGCATCGAGCTCAACATGTACGCCTTCGTCGGCATCATCATGCTGATCGGCATCGTGAAGAAGAACGCGATCATGATGATCGACTTCGCCATCGAGGCGCAGAGGAACGAGGGCATGACGCCGGAGCGGGCCATCCACCAGGCCGGCATCACGCGCTTCCGGCCGATCATGATGACCACGATGGCGGCGCTGATGGGGAGCCTGCCGATCGCCATCGGCTTCGGCGCCGGCGGCAGCGCCCGCATGCCGCTCGGCCTCGCGGTGGTCGGCGGCCTGCTGCTGTCGCAGGTCCTCACCCTCTACATCACGCCGGTGATCTACCTCTATCTCGAGCGGCTGCAGGTCTGGCTCAGCAGGAGCAACCAACCCGAAGTGCGCCACGGTGCCGCCGAGCCCAGAAGCACGTAGCCTCGCGGTCTTCTGCGACTTCGAGAACGTGGCGCTCGGGGTGCGCGAGGCGAAGTACGCCCAGTTCGACATGGAGAAGGTGCTCGAGCGCCTGCTCGCCAAGGGCTCGATCGTGGTGAAGAAGGCCTACTGCGACTGGGAGCGCTACAAGGAATTCAAGGCCGCGATGCACGCGGCGTCGTTCGAGCTGATCGAGATCCCGCACGTGCGCCAGTCGGGGAAGAACTCGGCCGACATCCGCATGGTGGTCGACGCGCTGGATCTCTGCTACACCAAGGAGCACGTCGACACCTTCGTCATCGTGAGCGGGGATTCGGATTTCTCGCCGCTCGTGTCCAAGCTGCGGGAGAACGACAAGACCGTGATCGGCGTCGGCGTGAAGAACTCGAGCTCCGATCTCCTCATCAGCAACTGCGACGAGTTCATCTACTACGACGACCTGGTGCGCGCCGATGAGCAGAAGCGCCGCGCGGCGAAGAAGCGCCGCGAGTCGGCCGCGGGCGCGGGCGAAGACAAGGACAAGAAGCAGGAGGCGTTCGATCTGCTCGTCGAGACGCTCACCGCACTCATCGCCGAGCGCGGCGAAGGCGAGCGCATCTGGGGCTCGATGGTGAAGCAGGCGCTCAAGCGCCGCAAACCCGGCTTCAACGAATCCTATTATGGCTTCCGCACCTTTTCCGACCTCCTCGAGGAAGCCGAGAAAAAGGCGCTCATCAAGCTCGAGCCGGACGAGAAGTCGGGCGGACACATCCTTCGCCCGGCCCACTAAGGCCGAGCTCGCCGCCGCCGCGGGAAGGGGCATCCGCGACGTCGTCGCGCCCGGGCTGAAAGTGCTCTTCGTCGGCATCAATCCCGGCCTGTATTCGGCCGCCACCGGGCACCACTTCGCGCGCCCGGGCAACCGCTTCTGGCCGGCGCTCCATCGCTCCGGCTTCACTGAGTGGGAGCTGCACCCGTCGGAGCAAAGCGAGCTGCTGAAAGCCGGCTACGGCATCACTAACCTCGTCAACCGCGGCACCGCCACGGCAGACGAGCTCGATCCCACCGAATTCGTCGCCGGCCGCAAACGCCTTGCCGCCAAGGTACGTCGCTACCGCCCGAAGACGCTCGCGTTTCTCGGCGTAGGCGCCTACTGCCACGCTTTTTCCCTGAAGAATGCTCGCGTCGGTCCGCAACCTCGGCTGTTCGAGGGCGCCAGCGTGTGGGTGCTGCCCAATCCGAGCGGCCTGAACGCGAACTATCAGCTTCCGGAGCTCGTCAAACTATTCCGATCGCTGAGGCAATCATGGCAACCAGGCTCGACAAGCCGCTGAAACGCGAAATCGAGGTCGCGGGCAAGCCCTACATGCTGACGATCGCACCCGAGGGGCTGAAGCTCGTGCCGAAGGGCAAGCGCAAGGGCCACGAACTCAGCTGGGATGCGTTGGTAAGCGGCGAGGCGGCGCTCGCTGCGGCGCTCAATGCCTCGCTCCGCCGCTAGGACGCAAGACCTCCATGGCAGCGCACCCGACGAGTGCCGGGTCGCGCTGCTCATCATCGACATGATCAACGCCTTCGAATTCGAAGGCGCGCACGCCCTGCTGCCGCGCGCTCTCGCGGCGGCCCGGGCGACCGCGGCGCTCAAGCGCCGGGCGCGCAGCGCGGGCGTTCCGGCGGTGTACGTCAATGACAACTTCGGCCGCTGGCGCTCCGATTTCCGCAGCACGCTCGACTACGTCCTTCGCGACGGAGTCGCCGGCAGGACGATCGCGGAGCTCCTCAAGCCCTGCGAGGACGACTACTTCGTGCTGAAGCCCAAGCATTCGGGGTTTCAATTCACCACGCTGGACGTGCTGCTCAAGCACCTCGGCGCGCAGACCCTGGTCCTCACCGGCGTGGCCGGAAATTTCTGTGTCCTCTTCACAGCGCATGACGCGTACATGCGCGATTACCACCTCATCGTGCCCAGCGACTGCATCGCATCGCAGACCGAGGATGAGGATGCCTATGCTCTGGCCCACATGGCGCGGGTCACGAAGGCCGACACGCCGCGGTCTTCAGAGATCGACTTTTCGTCGCTTCAGCACTAATGCCACGACGGCGGCCGCTGCGGCCAGCTCGAGCGCGTCGAGCACCGCGTCGCACTCGCTGCACCAGCGCACGATCGCGGGCCATAAGTCGAACTGGGCTGCAACGGTGGCGAGATCCTGCACATCGAGATAGGACACGCTTGCGGCTACGCATCAAGCGTGCCAGAGACTAACTACCTGATTTAGCTGAAACCGATGCCTCCGAACCTCACCGCCGCGGTGCACCGCGGAATTCTCGCGCACCGCGCGGGTGCGGGTCAGTAAGTCTTGTACGGCAAAAACTTGCCCGACATTTCCACGTGGACGCGGTCACCCTTTTCGTTCGGCTCACGCGCGATGTCGATCGAAAAGTCGATGGCGCTCATGATGCCGTCGCCGAACTCCTCGTGGATCAGCTCCTTGATCGTCGTGCCGTACACGTTGACGATCTCGTACCAGCGGTAGATCAGCGGGTCGGTCGGTATGGCGGTGGGCAGCGAGCCCTTGTAAGGCACCGTCTGCAGGAGCAGCACCGCTTCCTCCGGCAACTCGAAGAGGCGCCCCAGCGTTTCCGCCTGCTTGCGTGTCATCTGCATCTGGCCGAGGCACGCGGCGGTGGTCCACTCCTTGGACTGGCCCACCTTCTGAGCCACGTCCGCCCACTTCATGCCTTTCTTCAGCCTGCGGAAGACGATGAGGTCGGTCACGTCTTCGCGCTTCATTGGCTTCATCAATGCGCCGATGTCTGGATCGCGTTTCAAGTTCTCCTCCTATCTCGGTCTAGAGCAGGAGTCGCCCGCGCTACGGGTTGAGCTGCTGGTAGACGCTGTTCGCGACCTTCAAGAGCTCGTCCTTGCTGATATCACCCGACGAGACCGCGTAACCCATCTTGCGGTCGACCCAGTAGAACACGCGCACCTTGCCTTCTTCGGCGTAGCGGAACGCGGTTTCCCGGTTGCCGGCAACCTCGGTGCGGACGTAGAGCGTGATGCGCGCGCCCTTCTGCGTCTGATACATGAAGTGCGCGACCGGGCCGGTGTCACCCGGCAGCA
>Ga0075433_10000168_pt1 | contig 36175 bp, 39 predicted proteins | sample RhiMethybrSRZTD2_FD_75299 | JGI IMG/M metagenome (GOLD analysis project Ga0075433, IMG submission 75299) | Populus rhizosphere microbial communities from Tennessee, USA - Rhizosphere MetaG P. TD hybrid SRZTD2 | ecosystem: Host-associated > Plants > Roots > Rhizosphere > Soil | place: USA... | reverse complement strand
ACCTCGATCTCGCCGCGGAGCACGGTGGCCCCGCACCACTCGGTCATGAGCCGCGCGGCCCGCGCCGCGCCCACGGGCGCCGCCTCGGGGTCGACGCCGCGCTCGAACCGCATCGACGCCTCGGTCGACAGGCCGATGCGACGCCGCGTCCGCTGCACGCCCTCGCGTTCGAACGACGCGCTCTCGAGCAGGATGTCGGCGGTCTGCTCGGAGACCTCGGCCAGCTCCCCGCCCATGACGCCCGCGACCGCCACCGCGCGTTCCGCGTCGCAGATCAGCAGGTCGTCGGCGGTGAACGTCCGCTCGGCGCCGTCCAGCGTCACGAGGGTCTCCCCTTCACGCGCCCGGCGCACGACGATGCCCGGCCCCTTGAGCAGCGCGAGGTCGAACGGGTGCAGCGGCTGCCCGACCTCGAGCATCGCGTAGTTCGTGGCGTCGACGACCGCCGAGATCGGCCGCATCCCGGCCGCGGACAGGCGCGCCTGCGCGCCGATCGGCGCGGCGACGTGGCGCACGTCGCGGATGATCCGCGCCAGGTACCGCGGGCAGCGCTCGAGGTCCTGGATCTCCAGCGTGGCGACACCCTCGGCGGGCTCGTCGGACTCGGGCAGATCGGTGTCGGGCAGCGTGAGCGGGACCTTCGTGGCGGCCGAGACCTCCCTGGCGATCCCCAGGACCGACAGGAAGTCGGGCCGGTTGGGCGTGACCTCGATATCCAGGACCGCGTCCGAGAGCTCGAAGGCCTGTGCGACGTCGGCGCCGGGTTCGAGCCCGGGCGGCAGGATCAGGATCCCCTCGTGCGAGGGCGAGACGCCGATCTCGTCGGGCGCGCACAGCATCCCGTTGGAGACGACGCCCCGGATCTCCCGGGCGCCGAGGGGCACATCCAGCGTGAGCACGGTCGCACCCGGCGCGGCGAGCGGCACCAGGTCGCCCGGGCCCATGTTGCGGACGCCCACGACCACCTCGAGCTCGCCCGAGCCGGTCTGGACGCGGGCCAGACACAGGGTGTCGCTGTTCGGGTGGTCGCGGACCTCGATCACGCGCGCGGCGACGACGCCCGACAGCCGCTCCCACGGGCGTTCGATCGACTCGACCTCCGCTCCCTTGCTCGTCAGGAGCTCGGCGAGATCGTCCGCCGACAGGGGCGTCGGGCAGAGCTCGCGCAGCCAGTTCAGGACGACCTTCACGCCGCGCCCTCGAACCGCTCGAGGAAGCGGACGTCGCCCTCGACGAACAGGCGCATGTCGTCGACCCCGAAGAGCGGCATCGCCACGCGCTCGATGCCGACCCCGAACGCGAACCCCGTGTACCGTTCCGAGTCGTACCCACAGTTCTCGAGCACCTTCGGGTGCACCATGCCCGCGCCGAGCAGCTCGATCCATCCGTTGCCGCAGACGCGGCAGCCGACCCCGCCGCAGACGAAACACGACACGGCGGACTGACACCCGGGTTCGACGAACGGGAAGTAGTCCGGCGTGATCCGCACGCGCGCCTCTGGCCCGAACATCTCGCGATAGAAGGCCTCCAACGTCCCTTTGAGGTCAGCGAACGAGATCCCCTCGTCCACCGCCAGGCCCTCCACCTGATGGAACACGGACAGGTGCGTCGCGTCGACGGCCTCCCGTCGGTACACGCGCCCCGGCACCACGACGTGGACCGGCGGCTGCTGCGACTCCATCGTCCGGATCTGAACGGCGCTGGTCTCCGTTCGAAGGAGCATGTCCGGGACGTCCACGTACAGCGAGTCCTTCAGGGTGCGGGCGGGGTGATCCGGCGGGATGTTCAGGGCTTCGAAGTTGTGCCACTCGTCCTCGATCTCGGGCCCCTGGGCCACGCGGTAGCCCATGCGCGTGAAGATCTCGACGATCCGGTCCTCGACGATCGACAGCGGATGCAGTGAGCCCGAACGTGGTCGCCGTCCCGGCAGGGTCACGTCGACGGCGTCGCCCTCGAGCAGCACGTCCTCGAGCCGGTCTTCGAGCTCGGCGGTTCGGGCGGCGAGCGCCTCGCGGAGGGCGGCGAACACCTCGTTGGTACGCCGGCCGAGATCCTTCTTGGCCTCATTCGGCAGCGAGCCGAGCGACTTCTGCACGCCGGTGACCGGCGCCTTCTTCCCCAGGATCGCGGTCTTGGCCTCCTCGAGCGCCTGCGGTGTGTCGGCGGTGGCGATCAGCTCGCGACCGCGTTCGAGCTGTTCGTCGAGGATGCGCGCGGCCTCGGTGGGGTCCATGGTCGGGCGAGTCTAGCAAGGGGGTTTTTCGCGACCCCGATGCTCACGCCTCCGGTTCGGTCGAGACGGGCAGCTCGAGCCGGAACGACAGTGTGCCGTCGGCGACCACGGCCGAGGTCGACCCTCCCTGCGCCGCCGCCACACCCTGCGCGACGAACAGCCCGATCTTGCTCCCGGAACCGCTGCCGGGCGTGCGCGGGAGGAACAGGCGGTCGGCCTCCTCCTGCGACAGCCGGGTCTCGGACCGCCGCGCCCGGACGACCAGGAGCCCGTCCCGAAGGCTGCCCTCGACCAGCACGGGCCCCTCGCTCGCCCACCACACCAGCGACTCCACGAACGCCTCCAGCACCAGCTGCAGCCGCTCGGGGTCGACGAACGCCACCAGCTCGTCCGGCCCCGTCCACTGGACGCCGGCGTGGTCGGGGTCGCGCGCGAGCGAGGCCGCGATCGCCTCCACCGTCTTGCGGACGTCGGCGCGCACGGGGAAGAGCTCGAGCGCCCCCGCGGCTATCCGGGCCGCGTCGACCAGCTGGCGCAGGATCGCGTTCAGCCGGTCGGTGTCGTACTGGATGCCCTGCAGCATCAGGTCGCGGTCCTGCGGCGTCATCTGATCCCAGCGCGTGGCCAGGGCGTGCCCGATGCCCTTCATCGCGGTGAGCGGCGAACGGATGTCGTGGGCGGCCGCCGCGATGACGGTCTCCAGCACCGCGCGGCGACCCTCGCGTCGCTGGCGCTCCCATTCGAACAGGCACACGGTCGCGGCGGCCGCGAGGTTGAGCGATTCGGCGCGGCCCGAGAGCGGGACACGAACGACGTCGTCGGCCAGACCCGCGATCTCGGCCGGCAGCCCCCAGGCCTCGTTGCCGAACACGAACGCGATCGGGTCGGCCAGGTCCTGTTCGTACAGGTCGGCCTCCCCGCCTGCGTCCATCGCCAGGATCCGCATCCCCCGCGCACGGAGCGCGTCGATCGCCTCCGCCGTCTCGAGCCCGCGTACCACCGGCAGGTGGAAGAGGGAGCCGGCGGAGGACCGGACGGTCTTCTCGTTGTAGATGTCCACCGACGTCGCGGTGAACACGACCGCGTCGGCCGCCACCGCGTCGGCCGAGCGCAGGACGGTCCCGGCGTTGCCGGGGTCGCGAACCGCATGCAGGACCGCGACGCACGAAGGGCTCTCGGGCACGGCCTCGAGCGAGACGTCGACGAACGACGCCACGCCCACGAACCCCTGTGGCGTCACGGTCCGCGCCAGGCGCTCGAGGACCTCCTCGCTCACCTCGATCGTGTCCGCGCCGGCGTCGGCGGCGCGCCGGACCAGCTCGCCGGAGGGTTCCGAATGGAACAGCGTCGAGAGCCCTCGACCCGATCCGATCGCCTCGCCCAGCACCTGCGCGCCCTCGACCAGGAAGGCGCGCTCGCGCTCGCGGAACGCCCGCTTGTGGAGCTTGAGCGCGGCGGCGACTCTGGGGTTGCGGACGGAGGTGATCACGCTCCCTCCCTCACCCGCGGGAGCTAGGCCGCGAGCGCGTCCTTGGCGGCCTCGACCAACTGCCCGAAGGCGGCCGGGTCGTGCACGGCCATGTCGGCCAGCATCTTGCGGTCGACCTCGATCCCGGCCTTGGTCAGCCCGTGGACGAAGCGGGAGTAGGACAGCCCGTGCTGGCGCGCGCCGGCGCCGATGCGGGCGATCCACAGCCGCCGGAACTGCGCCTTGCGATCGCGCCGGTCGCGGTAGGCGTATTGGCCGGAGTGGAGCAGCTGCTCCTTGGCGACCCGGTAGCGCTTGGAGCGCGAGCCGAAGTAGCCCTTGGCCTTGCGCAGGACCTCCCGGCGCTTCTTCTTGGCGTGAACCGAACGCTTGACCCGTGCCATCGCCCCTACTTCCCCAGCAGCCGGCGGATGTTGGTGCGCTCGGCGGTGACCTCGGTCATGCCCTCCACGCGGCGACGGCGGCTGCCACCCTTCTTCTTGAGGAAGTGGTTCCCGGTCGCCTTGCGATGCAGGACCTTGCCGGTCCGCGTGATGCGGAACCGCTTGGCCGTGGCTCTATGTGTCTTCTGTTTCGGCATCGTCGTTACTGCGCTTCCTGTGACTGTTCCGCCGGGGCGGCAGCCACCTCCTGCGGGGCGCTCGCCGCCGCGGCCTCGGGCGGCGTGGCCGCTTCCGACGGCGCGGGGCGCTCGCCCTCGCTCCTTGGTTCGGGGTGCTTCTTGGTCGGCGCGATCACCATCACCATGTTGCGGCCGTCCTGCTTGGGCACCGACTCGACGACCGCCGAGTCCCCCAGGTCGTCCACCAGCCGGTCCAGGATCTTTCGACCGAGCTCGGTGCGGGCCATCTCGCGCCCTCGGAACATGATGGTGACCTTGACCCGCGCTCCCGCCCGCAGGAACCGTTCGACGTGACCCTTCTTGGTGGCGTAGTCGTGCGGATCGATCTTGGGGCGGAACTTGATCTCCTTGACCTCGATCCGAGCCTGCTTCTTGCGGGCTTCCTTCTGGCGGATGTCCCGCTCGTACTTGTACTTCCCGTAGTCCATGATCCGGGCCACGGGCGGGTTGGCCTGCGGGGCCACCTCCACCAGGTCCAGATCGAGGTCCTGTGCCTGCCGGAGCGCATCCTGGGTCGAAACGATCCCGATCTGCGATCCGTCCGGGCCCACCAGTCGCACCTGCGACGAGCGGATCCGGTCGTTTATGCGCGGATCAGCCGAGACCCCGCATCACCTCCTACGATGAGAAGGCACCGGCCGTCCGCCGGTGCCACCCGAACACGGTGAACAGAACCCGCAGAGTATAGGTGCCGTTCCGGGAGCGTGTCGACGCACGGCCCGGGGAGGCCGAGCCGGGCTCAGACGGGCCGGACGTTGGCCGCCTGCTTGCCCTTCGGGCCGTCGACGACGTCGAACTCGACCGACTGACCCTCGGTGAGCGACTTGTATCCCTCGCCTTCGATCGCCGAGAAGTGCACGAACACGTCGTCCTGCCCCTCGCGCGAGATGAAGCCGAAGCCCTTCTCGTTGCTGAACCACTTCACGGTGCCCTGCTCTGCCAACGGATCCTCCTGGTCCTGGAGCGCGCGGAGCGTAGCACGGGGCGTCGGCGGCGCTCAACGCGACGGCGGTCATCCGAAGGGCTACCAATCGGGCTCGAGCGGGCGCCCGTAGTCGTCCTGGAGACGGAGCGTGTCGTCCTCGGTCGTGTAGCCGTACGCGATCTCGAGCACACGTCCCCGTGTGGAGCCCGGGTTCGAGATCCGGTGGGTAGTCTCGGCGCCCACCATGAACTCCTCGCCCGAGGACGCTTCCACCTGCCGGTTGCCGATCTGGACGTTCAGGCCCGCGTCCAGCACCACCCACATCTCGTCGCGCATCTGGTGGTAGTGGACGCTGGTCTCCTGGCCGGGCTCGACCGTGATCACCCGGACCGAGCTCGGCTGGTTGAGCGCGTAGGTGGCGACCTTGCCCCAGGGCTTGTCCACGATCACGGCTCATCCCTCCTTGGGCAGCTGCTCGAGCAGCGACGCCATCTCGATCGCCGCGACCGCGGCGTCCCAGCCCTTGTTCCCGTGCTTGCCGCCCGCCCGGTCCAGGGCCTGCTCGAGCGTCTCGGTCGTCAGGACCCCGAACGACACCGGCACACCCGACGCCTCCGCCGCCTCGCGGATCCCCGCGGCCGCCTGGCCGGCGACGTGTTCGAAATGCGCGGTCTCGCCACGGATCACCGCGCCCAGGCAGATCACGCCGTCGTAGATGCCGGATTGCGCCAGCCGTCGGGCGGCCAGCGGGAGCTCGAACGCGCCGGGGACCCAGACGACGTCGACGTCCTCGTCGCCCACGTCGTGCGACCGCATCGCCTCGAGCGCGCCGTCGAGCAGCTTGCGCGTCACGATCTCGTTGAACCGCGCCACCGTGATCGCGAACCGGCGCCCGCGCGCGTGCAGGTCTCCCCTGATCTCGTTCACCACGCGACCTCCCATGTCATGGCGCGGCCTCGGGCTCGACCAGGTTCTCCAGGAGGTGTCCCATCTTCTCGCGCTTGGTCCGCAGGTAGCCGATGTTCTCCGCGTTCGGCCGGGTCTCGAGCGGCACACGCTCGACGATCGACAGGCCGTACCCCTCCAGGCCGGCCCGCTTGGCCGGGTTGTTCGTGAGCAGCCGCATCGAACGCACGCCGAGGTCCACCAGGATCTGGGCTCCGATCCCGTACTCGCGGGGGTCGGCCGCGAATCCGAGCTCGACGTTGGCCTCGACCGTGTCGCGGCCCTGCTCCTGCAACCGGTAGGCCCGCAGCTTGTGGGTCAGGCCGATCGCCCGGCCTTCGTGCCCCCGGATGTACAGGATCACGCCGCGGCCCTCCTTGCCGACCTGCGCGATCGCCGACTGGAGCTGATCGCCGCAATCGCACCGCATCGAGCCGAACACATCGCCGGTCAGGCACTCCGAGTGCACGCGGACCAGGATCCGCTCACCGTCGCCGACCTCCCCGAGCACGAGGGCGACGTGCACCACGCCGTCCACGAGGCTCTGGTACGTGTACGCGGTGAACTCCCCGTGCTCGGTGGGGATCTGCGCCTCGGCGGTCCGGCTGACGAGGTGCTCGCGACGGCGCCGGTACTCGATCAGATCGGCGATCGAGATGATCCGCAGCCCGTGGTCCCGAGCCACGCGAGTGAGCTCGGGCATGCGGGCCATCGAGCCGTCGGGGTGCAGGACCTCGCAGAGGACGCCGGCCGGGTAGAGGCCGGCCATCCGGGCGAGGTCCACCGTGGCCTCGGTATGACCCGCGCGCTTGAGGACGCCGCCCTCCTGGGCCATCAGCGGGAAGACGTGGCCGGGCATCCGGATGTCCTCGGGCCGCAGCTCCTCGTCCGCGATCGCGCGGACCGTGGCGGCGCGGTCGAAGGCGCTCGTGCCGGTGGTCGTCCGGCCCTGCACGTCGATCGACACGGCGAACGCGGTCCCGTGGCTCTCGTTGTTCTTCGAGACCATCAGCGGGATCCGCAGCTCGTCCAGACGCTGCCCGGTCGTCGGCAGGCACACGATCCCGCGTCCGTGCGTGACCATGAAGTTCAGCCGCTCGGGCGTGGTCTTCTCGGCGGCCATGATGAAGTCGCCCTCGTTCTCGCGGTCCGCGTCGTCGACGACGATCACGATCTTGCCCGCGCGGATGTCCTCCAGGGCCTCGTCGATCGTCGAGAACACGGACTCGGTCGCCTCGCTCATCGTCGTCCTCCGTCCCCCGGCAGCAGCGCCTCCACGTACTTCGCGATCACGTCGACCTCCAGGTTCAACGGGTCCCCGACCTCGGCCGACCCGAGCGTCGTCACCTCCAAGGTGTGCGGGATCAATGCGACAGCGAACGTTGATCCGTTGCGCGCCGCGACCGTCAGGCTCACGCCGTCGACGCACACCGAGCCCTTCTCGACCAGGTACCGCCCGATCCCACCAGGCGCGCCGATCGTCATCCGGGCGCCCCCCTGCTCGCCGGGCTCGATCCCGGCTACCTCGCCCACGCCGTCCACGTGTCCCTGCACCAGGTGGCCGCCTAGACGGCTCGAAAGCGTGAGCGGTCGCTCGAGGTTCACGGGGTCACCGGCCTCGAGCCGCGACAGGCTCGTCCGGACGCGTGTCTCTTCGGACACGTCGAACGACAGGCGCTCGTCCGAGCGTTCGACCACGGTGAGGCAGATCCCGTTGACGGCGATCGAGGCGCCGACCTCCGCGTCGCTGGAGACGGTCCGACAGCCGACGGCCAGTCGGGTCGGCTCGATCTCGAGCACGGTGCCGCGCTCCTCAACGATCCCGGTGAACATCGGCCTCCACCCTCACGTCCTCGCCCACCCGCTCCACCGAGCGGATGCGGACCGGCAGCGCCTCCGAGATCGGTCCGAACCCCGGACCTCCCAGCGCGCCGGGGGCGTCGGCTCCCCCCACGAGCTTCGGCGCCAGGTACACGACGAGTTTGTCGACCAGCCCGCGTTCGACCGCCGACCAGGCGAGCGTGGGGCCGCCCTCGAGCAGGACCCCCTGGACGTCGCGCTTGCCGAGATCGCCGAACAACGCCGCCAGCGGGACGCGGCCGTCCTCGGGTTCGAACAGCAGGACCTCGGCGCCGGACGCGCGCCAGGCGTCTCGGCGGTCGCGGGGCGCGAGGTCGGTGGTCGCCACGATCGTGGGCGCCGCGTCGTCGAACAGCGCCCGGCCTTCGTCCACACGGCCCGTCGCGTCGACGAGCACGCGGGCGGGCGGGCGGCCGCGGTATCCGGGTTCGCGAACGGTGAGCGCGGGGTCGTCGGCGAGGGCGGTGCCGGCGCCGACAACGATCGCGTCGGCCGACGCGCGCAGACGGTGCGCGTCGGCCCGCGCACGCTCGCCGGTGATCCAGCGCGACGACCCGTCGCGAGCCGCGACCTTGCCGTCGAGCGACACGGCAGTCTTCCACGTGACGAACGGCATCCCCGTGCGGACGTGCTTTGCGAAGGCCTCGTTCAGCCGCTCGGCCTCCTGGGCCCGAACGCCCTCGACGACCTCGACGCCCGCCTCGCGGAGGGCCCGCAGACCGCGGCCGTCCACGACCGGGTTCGGGTCGGTGGCCGCGACCACGACGCGGGCCACCCCGGCCCGAACGATCGCGTCGGTGCACGGCGGCGTCCGGCCGTAGTGCACGCACGGCTCCAGCGACGTGTAGAGCGTCGCGCCGCTCGCCCGATCCCCCGCCTCGCCGAGCGCGATGACCTCGGCATGCGGCGTGCCGGGCCCCTCGTGCCAGCCCTCACCGATCGTCCGGGTGCCGGAGACGACGACGGCACCCACCAAGGGGTTGGGGGACACGAGGCCGCGGCCCCGCTCCGCGAGCTCGACGGCCCGCCCGATCAACGCCTCGTCGGACAATGCACTCCGTTCCCGAGGCGATGACACAAGGATGGGTCAGGGGAAAGGCAGACACGGCAGCGGGAGCCGCCGCGCCGCCCGTCCTCTCCCATCCCGACTCTCACGGTCGGTCCCGGAGTTGCACCGGGTCCACCCCCGAGTGGCTCCCGGGGGGTCGCGGACTGTCACCGCCGGTGGGGAGTTGCACCCCGCCCCGAAGACAGGCTTCGCCAGGAGTATAGGCCGGCCCTCGTGTGCGCGCCCGTGAGCCCGGACGGGCTCTCGTCAGTCGACCTTGCGGCGGTCCACGGCGTAGGACGAGCGCTGCTCGCGCTTGGCGTACTGCTTCATCTCGGTCGCGACCGAGACCGCCTCGCCGTAGTGGGCGAAGCTACGCACCTTGGTGGTCGCGATGCCCACCGAGATGCCCGCCAGCGGCAGGCGTTGCATCTCCCCCTTGCGATCCTCGACCTCCACGTAGCCGCGCCGGACGTCCTCGGGCTCGTAGAAGTCTTCGATCTGGCGATCGAACTCGGACACGACCCGCTTGGCGATGTCTTCGGCCGTGTCCGGTGGGACCACGGCCACGAAGTCGTCGCCGCCCACATGCCCCACGAACCCGTCGGCGCCCGCGAACTCGACCACCGCGTCCTGCAGGATGCGGGCCGTCGCCACGATCAGCTTGTCGCCGCGCACGAACCCCTTCTGGTCGTTGTAGGCCTTGAAGTTGTCCAGGTCCGCGTACACCACCGCGAACGGAAGCTCCTCGCGCACCATCCGCTCGATCTCCTCCTGGATGCGGATGTTGCCCGGCAGGCCGGTGAGCGGCGAGAGGTTGCGCATCTCCTTGGCGCGGCGCAGGGTGCCCTTCACCCTCGCCAGGAGCTCGATCGGGTCGAACGGCTTGATGATGTAGTCGTCGGCTCCGGCGGTCAGCCCGAGGACCTTGTCGGTCGCGAGCGCCTTCGCCGTGAGCATGATGATCGAGGTGTTCGAGGTCTGCGGGTTCCGCCGCAGCCGGTGCGCGACCTCGAACCCGTCGATCCGCGGCATCATCACGTCGAGCAAGACGAGGTCCGGACGAAGCGTCATCGCGCGCTCGAGCGCCTCCTCACCGTCGGAGGCGACCGAGACCTCGTAGCCGGCGCTTCGGAGGTTGACCTCGACGAACCGCGCGATGTCGGGATCGTCGTCGACGACCAGGATCGACTCGGGCATCAGGCCTCCCCCGCCGCGCTCCGGAGCTCGCGTGCGGCGCCGGCCGGGTCGTCCGAACCGAAGATCGCGCTCGCGGCCACCAGCACGTCCGCGCCCGCGCCGACGCAGGACGCGGCGGTCTGCAGGTTCACCCCGCCGTCGACGTGCACCTGGACGTCGAGGCCGCGTCGGTCGATCTCGGCGCGGAGGGACTCGATCTTCGCGAGCGCCTCGGGCTGGAAGGTCTGGCCGGCGAACCCGGGGTGCACGGCGAGCACGACGAGGTGGTCGAGCTCGTCCAGATCCGGGAAGACCGCCTCGGCCGGCGTCTCGGGCACGATCGCGACCCCCGTGCGCATCCCCGCACCGCGGATCTTCCGGTGGAGCGGCACGGGGTCGTCGACGGCCTCGAGATGGAAGGACACCGCGTCGGTGCCGGCGCGCGCCAGGTCGTCGATCAGGCCCTCGGGCGCCTCGACCTGCAGGTGGGCGTGCAGCGGCAGGTCCGTATGCGGGCGCAGAGCGGCAACCACCGCCGGTCCGATCGTGAGGGGCGGGACGAAATGACCGTCCATGACGTCGATATGGATGAGGTCGGCATCCGCGCCCAGGAGCTTTACCTCGTCGGCCAGACGGGCGAGGTCCGCGGACAGGATCGACGCCGCGAGCATGGCCACGGGCCCGATTCTAATCGGCGGGGGTTGCCCGCCTGCGAAAGGCGGCGACGAACATCGCGTCGCACCCGTGGCGGTGGGGCCACAGGCGGACGCGTTCGGCGGGTCCGTCGGGCCCGGCGATCTCGGCGGGTTCGAGCTCGGGCGCGCGCCGCAGGACCGCGTCGCACGCCGCGTCGGTCTCGGCGCGCGGGAACGTGCACACGCTGTAGACGAGCCGGCCGCCCGGCCGAAGGAGCCCGGCCGCGGCCGTCGCGATCCCGACCTGCAGGCGGGCGAGGCCCGACAGCTCGTCCCTTCGCGACCGCCACAGGAGCTCGGGGCGCCGCCGCGCCGACCCGATGCCCGAGCACGGGGCGTCCACGAGCACCCGGTCGAACCCCTCGCGCACCGCCGGACGCCGTCCGTCCTGCGCGAGCACGAGCGTCCGGATCCCGAGGCGAGCCGCGTTCCCGCGGATCAGCTCCAGACGCCGGAGCGAGAGGTCGGCGCCGACCACCAGGCCGTTCGGCTCGGCGAGGCATGCCGCATGGATCGTCTTACCCCCCGGGGCGGCGCAGACGTCGAGGATGCGTTCGCCGGGCTGCGGATCGAGCGCCGCCACGACGACCGACGACGCCTGGTCCTGCACCGCGAACCACCCACGGTCGAATCCCGGCAGCCGCGACGGCGCGCCGTGCTCCAGGACGAGCGAGTCGGGATGGACCGCCCCGCGAGCTGCCTCCGCACCGGCGTCGGCCAGCGCGCGCTCGAGCTCGTCGACGGTGGTCGCGCACGTGTTCGTCCGGATCGTCACGCCTCCCGGCCGCGCGAGCGCGGCCGCCGCTTCCTCGACCTCGTCGTCGCCGACCACACGCCGGAGCTCGCGCACCGCCCATTCCGACAGGCCCGTCCGGGCGGCGACGTCTCCGTCGGTCGTGCCGAGCACCTCCTCCGATGGGGCGTCCGCGAGCCGCCGCAAGACCGCGTTCACGAACCCCCGATGGCGCGGATCCGCGAGCGCGACGGTCTCGGACACGGCGGCGTGCGGCGGCACGCGCGTGTAGCGGAGCTGGTAGGCGCCGACCCGCAGCGCGGCCCGCGCGGGTTTCGGCGCCGTGTCGAGCGGACGGTCGAGCAACGGCGCGAGCGCGCGATCGATGGGCACGAGACGCCGCAGCGTGCCGTACGCGAGCTCGGTCGCGAACGCGGTGTCCCGCTCGTCCAGGCCGGACCGTGCGAGCGTTCGCGTCAGGGTCAGGTTCGAGTACGCCCCCTCGTCGCAGACGCGTCGGACAACGTCCAACGCGACCGAGCGTGCCGTCGGCCGTCGGGGCTTCAGGTTCGCGCGGGCCGGACGCCCGCTCATCCCAGCCGCTCCCCGGCCGCGGGCCGGTAGCCGTTGACGAAGTCGGCGCCGCGCATCCGCTTCCGTCCCGCCGGCGCGAGCTCGAGCGGGCGGAGGCCCCCGTCCGCCGTCGCCACGACGAACCCGTCCGCGTCGACGGCCGCGATCGTCCCGGGCTCGCCGCCCGCGTCCGTCGTCTCGGCGCGCAGCACCTTCAGAGGCTCGCCGCGGAACGCCGTCGAGGCGCCGGGCTCGGGCGCCATGGCCCGGACGCGGTTCACGAGCGCGCGGGCAGGCGCGTCCCAGCGCAGGATCCGGTCGGCCGCCCGGATCGGTGTGGTGAAGGTCGCCCGGGATTCGTCCTGCGGGGTCGGTTCGACGTCCCCGGCGGCCAGCCGCTCGAGGGACTCGACGAGCAACCCAGCGCCGGCCTCGGCGAGGCGGTCCCCGAGCGAGCCCGCGTCGTCGTCGGGGCGAACGGGTTCGGGACGCTGGAGGAGGACGGCGCCGCTGTCCGTGCCTTCGTCCATCACGATCGTGGTGACGCCGGTCTCCCGTACGCCCTCGAGCAGCGCGGTCTGCACGGGGCTCGCGCCGCGGAACCGTGGCAGCAGGGAGAAGTGCAGGTTGACCGGGGCGACGATCGAGAGCGAGAGCACGCGCGGCGGGAGGATCTCGCCGTACGCCACGACGACCAGGACGTCGGGCGCGTCCGCGCGGAGCGCATCGAGCCCGGGTCCCTCCTTGACGGTCTCGACCTCGAGCAGCGGCAGGTCCGCCTCGCGCGCCGCGCTCGCGACCGGGGTCGGCGTGAGCGCGTTGCCGCGGCCGGCCGGTTTCGGGACGCGCGTCACAACACGGATGACGCGGTGTCCCGACGCCGCGATCGCGCGAAGTGAGGGGACGGACCACCGGTCGTTGCCGAGGAACACGAGACCGAGCGAACGCGCCACGCGGTGGAGCTTACGTTGGGCCGGGGGACCGGCCTTCAGCCCTCCGAGCGCTGCACCTCTAGCTCGCGGAGCTGCCGCATCACGTCGCGGCGCCCCTCATCGTCGAGCCGGTCGATGTAGAGCGTGCCGTGGAGGTGGTCGGTCTCGTGCTGGAAGATGCGCGCCAGCAGACCTTCGGCGCGGATGTCGATCGGATCCCCGTTCGCATCCTGTCCGCGCAGGCGGACCCGCGCCGCCCGCACCGTGTCGTGGTACGGGCCGGGGATCGACAGGCATCCCTCCTCGAACGTCTCCTCGCCCTCGAGCTCGGAGAGCTCGGGATTGGCCACGAGGCCCTTGTGGTCTTCACGGTCGTCGTAGACGAAGAACGCCTTGCCGATGCCGACCTGGTTGGCGGCCAGCCCCACCCCGGGCGCCGCGTACATCGTCTCGAACATGTCGTCGGCGAGCTCACGCAGGACGTCGTCGAAGGTCTCGACGGGAGACGTCGGTTCGCGAAGGACGGGGTCGCCCAGCGTTCGGATCGGCATCACGGTCACGGTCGCTCCCCCACGACACGGCTCACAGGTGCGGCTCGGCCTCGACCCGCGTCACCACGTTCCGAACCGCCAGCCGTCGCATCGCGGCGCCGAACGACGCGAGGTCGCCGGGGTCGAGCACGACCAAGCATATCGTCGCGCCCTCCACGCCCGAGACCAGGAGCGTTCGCGGCGCGAGGGTACGCAGCTCTGCCTCGAGCGCCTCTCCGCCGCTGACCCGGAACACGGGGGAGCCGACGGGGAAGCCGGCCTCCGCGCGACGCGGGGCCTCGGCGCGGTGGAACCGGCTGGTCCGGCCGGAGACCAGAGCCTGGATGGCGGGATCGTTGGCGGCGTTGGTCTGCACGATCACGCGGCCGTCCCGACGCGTCCATGCCGCGGCCTCGAACCACGCGATCAGCGCGCGTTCGCGTGCGTCGACGCCCGGACGGTGCAGCGACGCGTCGGCGTTCAGGATGGCGACCACGTCGAGCTCCTGCGCGCCGAGGTCCTTCAATGCGTCGAGCCCGCCGACCAGCACTTCTGCGTCGAGCGGCGGCCGCGCCTCGTCGCCCCGTCCGAGCAGCGACACCGGCACCGACGTGATCGATCGGGCCCATTCCTCGACGCGTTCGGCGCCGCGGCGCACGACGCCGAAGTCGGATGCGCCGCACGAAGCGCATCGTCCGGGAGCCTCGCAGACGACGCAGCGGATCTCGCCGCGCTCGAGGCGCAGCGTCCCCAGGCACGACGCGCACGCGGCCGGCTCGCCGCACGCACGGCACACGCGCGCCACGCCATACCCCCGCACGGGCTCGAACAGGAACGCGCGCCGGCTCTCACGGAGCGCCCGGACGAGCCGCGGCGACCGTCCCTCCGGTCCGGGCCGCACGACCTCCACCGGCGCCCACGGCCTCCGGGCCGGCTCGACCAAGACGTGGTCGCGAGCCGAGGCTTCCAGCGACGGGCAGAACGCGCTCAGGACGACGACGGAGCCCTCGACCTCGGCGCGCATCGTGGCGACCTCGCGCGCGTGGTACGACGGCGAACGCTCGTCGCGGTGTTGCGGGTGGCCCTCGCGATGCACGTACACCAGCCCGAGGTCGCGAAGCGGCGCGAACACCGCCGGGCGCGTGCCCACCACCACGCGGTAGCGCCCCGCCGCGATGCCGAGCCACGTGCGGTAGCGCTCGCGCTTGTCCCCGCCAAGGAACAGGACCGCGTCTCGGCCGAAGGCGTCCGCTATCGCGGCGGCCGTGTCCGGAACCGGGGCGGCGTCGGGAACGACGACGATCGCGGTTCGGCCCCCGGCGAGCGCCGCACGGACGGACCCCACGGCGACGGCCGCCTCCTCCGCCGGCCCGGGGCGAAGGACGAAGGTTCCGCCCCCGCCCCCGAGTGCGTTCAGCAGGGCCGCGCCGTTGCGATAGTCGCCCACGGGCCCGGGCGCGCCGTCGAGGGGCGGGCCGGCGCCGCTCGAGACCGGTGGCGTCGAGTCGCGCTCCTCGGAGGCGACCCGCGGCGGGACGGCCCGCCCGATCACCGTCGCGAGGGGCGTCACGTACCGTTCGCTCACCCGGCGGAACAGCGCGAGTCCGCGTTCGTCGAAGAACGGGACCGGCGAGACGACGTCGCGGACCTTGAGGACGCGTTCGGGCACGTCGTCGGTGGGCCCGAGGACCCATGCCCGGACGAGCCGCCCGTGGAAGGGCACCCGGACCAGCGAGCCGACCTGCCCGCCGAGCTCGAACGGCAACTCGTACGTGAACGGCCGGTCGAGCGAGAGCAACGGGCGGTCGACGCAGACTGAGACGGGACCGGACAGGACGTCGACCCGCGGGGAGTTCGGGACGGTGGTCCGGGCGTCAGCCGAACGCGCGGCGGAGCTCATCCGCGCGATCGGTCGCCTCCCAGGGGAACTCCTTGCGACCGAAGTGGCCGTAGGCGGCCGTGTCCTGGTAGATCGGGCGCTGCAGGTCGAGGTCCCGGATGATGGCCGCCGGGCGGAAGTCGAACGCCTCCCACACGACGTTGACGAGCCTGCCCGGGTCCACGTTCTCGGTCCCGAACGTGTCGACGGCCAGCGACACCGGATGCGCGGCACCGATCGCGTACGCCACTTGGATCTGCAGCCGGTCGGCGGCGCCGGCCGCGACGAGGTTCTTGGCGACGTACCGGGCCATGTACGCGGCCGAGCGGTCGACCTTGGTGGGGTCCTTGCCCGAGAAGCAGCCCCCGCCGTGCGGGGCCATCCCCCCGTAGCTGTCCACGATGATCTTGCGGCCGGTCACGCCGGTGTCGGCCTTGGGGCCCCCGATCTCGAACCTGCCGGTCGGGTTGACCAGGATCCGGACATCCTCCGCGTCCAGGTCGAACTCGCGAAGGACCGGGTCGATCACCTCGGAGCGAACGTCGGGTGCGAGCAGCGTGTCGACGTCGACCTCCTCGCGGTGCTGGGCGCTGATCAGGACGGTGTCCACGTGCTTGGGGACGGTGCCCTCGTACGCGATCGTGACCTGGCTCTTGCCGTCGGGGCGCAGGTAGGGCACCACGCCGGCCTTGCGCACATCCGCCAGACGCTTGGCGAGCCGATGCGCCATCGCGATCGGGATCGGCATCAGCTCGTCGGTTTCGCGGCACGCGTAGCCGAACATCATCCCCTGGTCCCCGGCGCCCTGCAGGTCGAGCTCGTCGACCGAACGGCCCTCGCGGTGCTCGAGGGCGTCGTCCACCCCGCGGGCGATGTCGGCCGACTGCTCCTGGATCGAAGTGATGACCCCGCAGGTATCGCCATCGATGCCGAAGTTCGCGTCGGTGTACCCGATCTCGGTGACCGTCCGGCGCACGACCGCGGCGATGTCGATGTACTCGGAGGTACTGATCTCGCCGGCGACCAGAACCAGGCCGGTGGTGACCAGCGTCTCGCACGCCACCCGGCCGGATCGGTCCACCGACAGGATCGCGTCGAGCACGGCGTCCGATATCCGGTCGGCGAGCTTGTCGGGGTGCCCCTCGGTGACGGATTCGGACGAGAACAGGTAGGCGCGGCCCATCGCGCGCGAGCATAGCAGCGGCCTCGGACCCTCCCGCCGAATCGCGGTCAGGCGGTGAGCAGCTTCGCCAGGCGGTCGCAGATCGCCGACGCGAGCTCGCGTTTGGTCCACTCACGCATCGCGACATCCGCGCCGTCGGCGGCGAGGATCGCGGCGCGATTGGTGTCCGAGCCGAACCCGGTCCCCTCTCGCCCGACCTCGTTGGCGACCAGGAGCTGGAGGCCCTTGCGCCGCAACTTCTGGCGACCGGCCTCCTCGACATCGTCGGTCTCGGCCGCGAAGCCCACCAGCACCGCCTCGCCGGCCGAACCGAGCTCGGCCAGGATGTCCGGCGTCGGCACGAGCCGGATCTCGGGCGGCCCCTGCTCCTTCTTGAGCTTGACCTCTGCCGGCTCCTGCGGCCGGAAGTCGGCGACCGCGGCCGCCATGACCAGGGCGTCGGCATCGCGCATCGCATCCAGCACCGCGCTGCGCATCTCCTCGGCCGTGGTCACGCGGACCACCTCTGGGCCGGGTGGCGGCTCGACCGTTCCGGGGCCGACGATGAGCGCCACGTCGGCACCGCGAGCGGATGCCTCGGCGGCCACCGCGAACCCCATCTTGCCGGTCGAGCGGTTGCCGACGAACCGAACGGGATCGATCGGCTCCCACGTGGGCCCGGCCGTCACGACGACGCGACGCCCGGCGAGGTCCCCCGCCGCGGCCAGCACGTCCTCGACCGCCGTCAGGATGTCCTCGGGCTCGGTCATGCGACCGATCCCCTCGTCGCCGGCCGCGAGGGAACCGCTGGCCGGCCCGACGATCCGTGCGCCCCGTTCGGCCAGCGCGGCCACGTTGGCCTGTGTGGCCGGGTGCTCCCACATGCCGGTGTGCATCGCGGGCGCAACGACCATCGGGCAGGTCGCTTCCAGCAAGGTCGAGGTCAGCAGGTCGTCGGCGATCCCCTGTGCGAGCTTGGCGATGACGTTGGCCGTGGCCGGCGCGACCACCGCGAGGTCGGCCTCGTGCGCCAGGCGAACGTGGAGCACGACGCCCGGTTCCTCCCACAGATCGGTGTAGACGCGATGATCGGACAGCGCCGCGAAGGTGGCGGGCCCCACGAAGCGCTCGGCCGAGCGGGTCATCGCCACGCGGACCGACGCGCCGCGCAGTCGGAGGAGCCGAACCAGGATGCACGCCTTGTAGGCGGCGATCCCGCCGGTGACGCCGAGCAGGATCCGTCGCCCCGCGAGGGCGGAACGTTCGCTCGCCACCTCGTCCTCCTCGGCCGCCGGGTTCGGCGGCCTCGAGACGTCCCTACTTGATGCCCAGGCCCTCGGGGCGTTCGGCGCTGATCTTGCCCTCGGCGATCTCCTCGAGCGCGATCGAGAGCGGCTTGTTGCGAAGCCCGGTCTCGACCAGCGGCGGGACGAACTCGGCGCGGCCCTCGCCGAGCTGGCCGTAGTAGGAGTTGATCTCGCGAGCCCGCTTGGCCGCCAGCGTCACCAACGTGTACTTGGAGTCGACCTGCGACAGCAGATCGTCGATCTTCGGTTCGATCATGTCGGGGTCCTTCCGGTGCCGTTGACCTGGGGAGACGCACCGATGATAGCAGCGACCTCGTCCGCGGCCCGTTCGGCTCGGTCGTTGACCACCTGGTGGTCGAACGCGTCGGCCTGCGAGAGCTCCCAGTCCGCCTTGGCCAGCCGGACGGACAGGCCCTCCTCGCTCTCGGTGCCCCGGGAGCGCAGTCGGCGCTCGAGCTCCTCGCGGGTCGGGGGCTCGAGCAGGATCAGGACGGCCTCGGGCATCTTGGCGCGGACCTGGCGGGCGCCCTGGACGTCGAGCTCGAGCAGCACGTCGGCACCCTCCTCGAGCGCCTCGTGGACCGGCCCGGCCAGCGTCCCCGAGCGGTGCCCGAAGATCTCCGCCCACTCGAGCAGCTCGCCGCCCGCATCCATCCGGTCGAAGTCGGGCTCGGTCACGAACACGTAGTCGACGCCTTCGCGCTCGATCGGCCGGGGCGCGCGCGTCGTCACGGACACGGACACCCGGAGACGCGGAAGGCGCTCGCGAACGAGGCGGACGATCGTTCCCTTGCCGACCCCCGAGGGCCCGGCGAGGACGAACAGCCTGCCCCGGCCGGCAGCCAGCTCGGCTACTTCTTCGCGAACTCGCCGAGCAGCGACTCGCGCTGCTTCGCGCCGAGACCCCTCACCCGGCGACTGGCCGAGATGTCCAGTCGCTCCATGATCTTGCGCGCCCGGACCTTCCCCACACCCGGGAGCGACTCGAGGACGTTGGACACCTTCATCTTGCCGACCGTGTCGTCGTCCTGCCGCGACAGCACGTCCTTCAGCGTGAGCTTGCCGGACTTCAGCTGACCCTTGAGTTCGGCCCGCTTCTTCCTCGCCTCGGCGGCCTTCTCCAGGGCCTGCTTTCGCTGTTCATCCGTCAGGACGGGTAGGGGCATGACGACACTCCTTCGCTCGCCGGAAGCGGCGAGTATAGTCACGCCCCCGCGAGCCCAGCAACGCGAACTCCCGCCGCTACCTGCGGGTTTTCGCGCGCTCCCGATTCAGCGAACGCTCGCCAGGATGGCGCGCGCGACGCCCGCGGGATCGGCCGACCCGGTGATCGGACGACCGACGACGAGGTAGTCGGCGCCGCGTTCGACCGCCTCCTCCGGCGTCAGGATGCGAGCCTGGTCGTGTCCGTTGGATCCGGCCGGCCGGATACCGGGGACGACCAGACACGCATCGGCCCCCAGGACCTCGCGGACGTTCGCGACGTCCTCGCCGGACACGACGACGCCGCCCGCGCCGGCCGCAACGGCCTCGAACGCGAGCGAGGACGGAGATGCGAGCCCCTCGCCCGCCAGGCTCGAGAGCACCGTGACCGCCAGGATCGTCGGGGGGGTCCGACCGGTCGCTCGCGCGCCGTCGGCCGCGCCGCGAACCGCCGCCGCGACCATCGCCTCGCCTCCCAACGCGTGCACCGTCAGCATGGCGACGCCGAGGCGCGAAGCATTGCGCGCCGCGCCCTCCACGGTGTTCGGGATGTCGTGCAGCTTCAGATCGAGGAACACCGGTGCCACCTCGCCGATGATTGGGACCACCTCCGGGCCCGCGGCCGTGAACAGCTCCAGCCCGACCTTGAGGAGCCCGGCGGTACCCTCAAGGCGGCGCGCCAGCGCCTCCGCCTCCGCGGCCTCCGACACGTCCAGCGCGACGATCAGCGGATTGTCCGGGCGGGGGATCACGCCGAACCGTTCCCGTCGGCGCCGACCCGCAGCCGGCCGCGGAGGTCTCGGGGGGAGGCGAACCCCTTCTCACGCAGGTAGCCGACGATCCCGAGAGCGATCTCGACGTGGGCGGTCGGATCGATCAGCAACGCCGTCCCGACCTGCACCGCCCACGCGCCGGCGAGCAGGAACTCGACCGCGTCCTCGGCGGTGGAGATGCCCCCGACGCCCATGATCGGGACCTCGGGGAGGGCCCGCGCCACCTGGAACACCGCCGCGAGCGCGATCGGCTTGACCGCCGGCCCCGACAAGCCGCCGACGGGCGTGGCCGTGCGCGTCCGCAGGCGAGAGGCGTCCACCGCGAGCGCCGGGACCGCATCCACCAGCGTGAAGCCGAACGCGCCTGCGCGGACGCACTGCTGGGCCACGTCGACCAAGCCGGGGAGCAGGGGCGGGAGCTTCGCGAACACGGGCACCCGCGCCATGCGCGCGACCGCGCCGACGATCTCGACCAGTCGTTCGGGTCGCGCGTAGAAGGGCTCGCCCTCGCGCTCGACGTCGGCGGAGGAAAGACAGACCTCGATCGCGACCACGCCGGGCTTGAGATGCATCGCGCTCGTCACGTCGATGTACTCGGACAGGCTCGAACCCGCGACCGAGGCGACGACGGGGACGCCGATCTTCACGAGCCGGGGCAAGTCGCGTTCGATGAAGTCCAGGACGCCGGGGTTCTGGAGACCGACCGCCGACAGCAGCCCGGACGAGGTCTCGGCCGTCCGTGGCGTTGGCCATCCCTTCGAGGGACCGAACGTGAGGCTCCGCGTCACGACGCCGCCGAGCTTGTGGAGGTCGACGAGCGCCGGGACGTCGTGGCCGGTCGCCAGACATCCGGACGCAGCCAGCACGGGATGCGGGAAGCGCAGGCCGTTCAGGTCGACGGTGGAGTCGGGCTTTACCATGACGGCGGTCGGGGCGCGGCTGTCATCCCGGCCAGGCCTTGACCACCGGGAACCCTTCGGGCGGTGTGACGCCTCGCAGCTGGTCCTCCCCCAACCAACGGTCCCACAGGATCCGCGCGGGGTTGAAGACCGGCCCGTCGATGCACGCGCGCAGGTTGTCGTAGCCGGACCCGTCCTTCCTGATCACCGGCACCGTGCACGAGAAGCACAGGCCGATGCCGCACGCCATCTCCTCCTCGACAGCGACCTGCGACGGGATCTGGCGTTCGGCGCAGAACTCGGCGATCCGACGCAGCGTCCGACGCCGGCCGGCCGCGTAGATCACCTGCGCGCCCGTGGACTCGACCACGCCGGGAAGGTGGTCGAGCACGCTCCCGGCTTCCCCGAGGCTGCCGTCGTCGGTGGTGATGACGATCGTCTGGGACAGGCGCTTGCCCTCGATCGGCTTGAACACCTTCTCCTCGGACTCGGCGCCAACCAGCATGTCGACGCGTTTGCCTCGCGCGCGGAGCTCCTGCCCCAGGAAGTACAGGGGGGCCGAGCCGTGCCCCTCGGCGATCAGCAGGCAGGCGGAGAGCTTCGCGGGGTACGCGAACGCCTTGCCCAGCGGGCCGATCACGTCGAGGAACTGGTGCGCCTTGACATCGGCGAGCCACGTCGTCCCGGGCCCCCGCGGGTCGAACACGAACTCGAGCGTCCCGGCCCACCCGCCGCGGCGGGACGCCTGGTGGATCGAGAACTGGCGGCGAAGCAGGAACGTTCGTTCCAGCGGCATCGCAACCGAGACGAACTGCCCCGGCCGCACCTTCTCGGCGACCTCGGGGGCGACGATCGTGATCGAGTGGTAAGCACCGATCCGCCTCGCGTTCAGCACCTCGGCGCGGACGCGCCTCACGAGGCCACCACGCCGGCTGGGCGCTCCTCGAACGCCAGCCTCTCCTGCACCGCCGAGGCCTCCCCGGCCCGAGCATGCCACTCCTGGATCGAGCGCGGCTCACGAGGTGTCCCCAGCAGCGCCTCGATGCCCCTGAGCGCCGCGAACAGCCCGGGCAACGTCGTCACACACGGGATCGCGCCCTGCGCCGCCGCCGTGCGGATCAGAGAGCCGTCGGTGCGCGGCCCGCGGCCGAACGGCGTGTTCACCACCAGGTCCACCTCACCCTCGTGGATCAGGTCCACGACCGAGCGTCCACCCTCGGAGACCTTCGCCACGCGGGTGACCGCGACGCCGGCCCGTTCGAGGACGGCCGCCGTGCCCCGCGTCGCGAGCAGCCTGAACCCCAGGTCGGCCATGCGCTTGGCCGGGTAGACGATCGACCGCTTGTCGCGGTTGGCGACCGAGACGAACACCGTGCCGGTGACGGGAAGCGACGCGCCGCTCGCGATCAGCGCCTTCGCGAGCGCCCACCCCGGGTCGGCGTCGATGCCCATCACCTCGCCCGTGGAACGCATCTCGGGTCCAAGCAGCGTGTCCACGCCCGGGAACCGTCCGAACGGCAGCACGGCAGCCTTCACCGCCGAATACGGCAGGTGCAGGTAGTGGCGTGGATCGGCGGGGACCAGGCCCTCGTCGCGGAGCGCGGCCAGCGGGCGGCCGAGCAGGACCGACGTCGCGACCTTGGCGAGGGGCACGCCCGTCACCTTGGACACGAACGGCACCGTGCGCGAGGCGCGCGGATTGGCCTCGAGCACCCAGATGCGCTCGTCCTTGACGGCCAGCTGCAAGTTGATCAGCCCTCGCACGCGCATCTGGAGCGCGAGCGTGCGCGTGATGCGCTCGATCTCGTCCAACTCCTCGTCCGAGAGCGTCGCTGGAGGGATCTGGCACGACGAGTCGCCCGAGTGGACGCCCGCCTCCTCGATGTGCTCCATGACCGCGCCGACGAACACCTCCGCCCCGTCGCACACCGCGTCGACGTCGATCTCCACCGCGCCCTCCAGGAAGCGGTCGATCAACACCGGATGCTCCGGGCCGGCGGCGGCCGCGCTGGTGACGAAGCGCTCGAGCTCGTCCTCCGCGTACACGATCTCCATCGCGCGGCCGCCGAGCACGTACGAGGGCCGGACGACCACCGGGTAGCCGATCCGGGCCGCGATCGCGCGCGCCTGCGCGACGTCGCCCGCCTCCCCGTGGGCCGGCGCGGCGATGCCGAGGTCGCGCAACAACCCGGCGAACCGGCCACGATCCTCGGCAAGGTCGATCGACGTCGCCTCGGTCCCGAGCACGCGGAAGCCCGCGGCCTCGATCTCGTGCGCCAGCCGAAGAGGAGTCTGACCTCCGAACTGGCAGATCACGCCCATCGGTCGCTCGGTCTCGCAGACCGCGAGCACGTCCTCGGTCGACAGCGGCTCGAAGTACAGGCGCGCGCTCGTGTCGTAGTCGGTGGAGACCGTCTCGGGGTTCGAGTTGACCATCACGGCCTCGTACCCCGCCTCCTCCAGCGCGAACGCGGCGTGCACGCACGCGTAGTCGAACTCGATCCCCTGCCCGATCCGGTTCGGCCCGGCGCCCAGGATGATCACTCGCTCGCGTTCGGCCGGCCGGGCCTCGTCCTGTTCCTCGTACGTCGAGTAGTGGTACGGCGTTCGCGCCGGGAACTCGCCGGCGCACGTGTCCACCGTCTTGAACACGGCGCGCTCGCCGAGCGCGGTCCGGCGCGCGCGCACCTGCGTCTCGCCGGCGGAGACCAGCGCAGCGATCCGCCGGTCGGACAGGCCGGCGCGTTTGGCCCGGCGGAGGTCGCGAGCGTCGAGGTCGTCGAGGGCGCGCCCGTGGAGGTGCCGGATCTCCTCGACCACCTGCGCGATCTGGTCGACGAACCACGGGTCGATCGCGCTCGCCTCGGCCACCTCGTCCACCGAGCGCCCCGCCAACAGGGCCGCCTCCACCAGATGCAGGCGCCGTTCGGTCCCCGTCGCGAGCGCGGCGAGTGGCCCGGCGTCGACGGCGCCCCCGAGGTCGGCCTCCGGGCGTTCGAGCGAGCGCCAGGCCTTGCCGAGTGCTTCCTTGAACGTCCGCCCGATCGCCATGACCTCGCCCACCGACTTCATCGTCGAGGTGAGCACCGGATCGGCGTCGGGGAACTTCTCGAACGCGAATCGCGGCACCTTCACCACGACGTAGTCCAAGGTTGGCTCGAACGCGGCAGGCGTCACCCCGGTCACGTCGTTGGGGATCTCGTCCAGCGTGTATCCGACCGCGAGCAGCGCCGCGATCTTGGCGATCGGGAATCCTGTCGCCTTGGACGCCAGCGCCGACGAGCGCGACACGCGCGGGTTCATCTCGATCACCACCTGCCGTCCCGTGCGCGGGTCGACCGCGAACTGGATGTTCGACCCGCCGGTCTCGACGCCCACCGCCCGGATGCAGGCGAGCGCCGCGTCGCGCATCCGCTGGTACTCCCGGTCCGACAGCGTCATCGCGGGCGCCACGGTGATCGAGTCCCCGGTGTGCACACCCATCGGGTCCACGTTCTCGATCGAGCAGATCACCACGGCGTTGTCCGCGCCGTCGCGCATCACCTCGAGCTCGAACTCCTTCCACCCGGCCACCGACTCCTCGACCAGGATCTCGGTCACCGGGCTGATCGAGAGGCTGCGAGTCGCGAGCGCGCGCATCCCGTCGGGGTCGTGCGCGAACCCGCTCCCACCTCCGCCCAGCGTGAACGAGGGACGCACGATCAGCGGATACCCGAGCTCGGCCCCCAGCTCCAGCGCGCGCTCGACCGAACGCGCGATCCCTGCCCGCGGCGTGTCCAGGCCCGCCTCCCGCATCGTCCGGCGGAACCCGCTGCGATCCTCGGCGCGGTGGATCGCCTCGAGCCCGGCCCCGATCAGCGAGACGCCGACGCGTTCCAGGTCGCCGGACTCGGCGAGCGCGACGGCCACGTTCAGCCCGGTCTGACCACCGAGCGTGGGCAGCAGCGCGTGGGGACGCTCGCGTTCGACGACGCGCAGAACGGACTCGGGCGTGAGCGGTTCGATGTAGGTGCGCTCGGCGAACTCGGGGTCGGTCATGATCGTGGCGGGGTTCGAGTTGACCAACGACACGTGGAACCCCTCGCGCCGGAGCACCTTGCACGCCTGCGTCCCGGAGTAGTCGAACTCACACGCCTGCCCGATCACGATCGGACCGGAGCCGATCACCAGGATGCGTTCGAGGTCCGTGCGCCTGGGCATCAGGCCGCCGCCATCAGCGCGCGGAACTCGTCGAACAGGTATCGGGCGTCGTGCGGTCCGGGCGCGGCCTCCGGGTGGTACTGGACGGACAACGCGGGCACGTCGAGGCAACGCAGACCCTCCAGCGTCCCGTCGTTCAGGTTCCAATGGGTGAGCTCGGCCCGGCCGAACGCGGTCTCGGCCAGGTCCCCGTCCCGCGGCCACCCGTCGGGGTGGACCGCGAACCCGTGGTTGTGGCTGGTGACCTCGACCCGGCCCGTGCGCCGGTCCTGCACCGGCTGGTTGAGCCCGCGGTGCCCGAACGGCAGCTTGTAGGTGCGTCCCCCGAGGGCGAGCCCCAGCAGCTGGTGCCCCAGGCAGATCCCGAACACCGGCACGGTGCCGAGCACGCCGCGGCACGCCTCGATCCCGTACGCCGTGGCCGCGGGGTCGCCCGGCCCGTTGGACAGGAACACGCCGTCGTACGCTCCCGCGAGCACCTCCCGCGCCGGGGTCGTGGCCGGGAGGACCGTCGCCTCGATCCCTGCGGCCGCGAGGCGTCGCAGGATGTTGCGCTTGAGGCCGAAGTCGTACGCCGCGACGCGGAAGACGCGCCCGAACGCATCGGACGCCGGCCCGATGAGATCGGCCGACGCGAAGGCCTCCGCCGTGGTGACGCCTCTCGCGAGGTCGGCGCCCTCCATCCCCCGCTGGACCCTCACGCGTTCGAGGAGCGCGTCCACGTCCAGGTCCAGCGTCGACAGACCGCAGCGCATCGCGCCCCGTTCGCGCAGTCGCAGGGTGAGCCGGCGCGTGTCGATGCCCTCGATCCCCGTGACGCCGCCGGCCGAGAGCTCCTCCCCGAGCGAGCGAACGGTGCGCCAGTTGGACGGGCGCCGGGCCGCCTCTCGAACCACGAACCCGGCGACGTGTACGCGCCCGGACTCGGCGTCGACGGGATCCGTCCCGTAGTTGCCCTGTTGCGGCGCGGTCATCGTGACGACCTGCCCGGCGTAGGACGGATCGGTCAGGACCTCCTGGTAGCCGGACATCCCCGTGTTGAACACCGCCTCACCGAACGCCTCCCCCTCGGCGCCGAACGCGGCGCCGCGGAACGCGGTGCCGTCCTCGAGCACCAGGAGCGCGTCCGTCACCGCTGCGCCTTTCCGTCGGCCACGACGAGCTCGCCGGCCAGCATCGTGTGCACGACGCGTCCGCGGAGCGTCGTCCCGAGGAAGGAGCTGTTCCGGCTTCGCGATCCGAACGGCGGCTCGACCCTCCACTCGGCGGCGGGGTCGAACGCGACCAGGTTCGCCGGCCGCCCCGGCTCGATCGGTCCGCCGTGGTCGTGTGCGCCGAGGATCCGTGCAGCGGCCGTCGACATCGCCTCGATCGCACGCGCGAGCCCGAGCTCGCCCGGCTCCACAAGATGGGTCAGCACCGCCGCGAGCGCGGTCTCCAGCCCGATCGTGCCGAACGGCGCCTGGTCGAACTCGGCCTCCTTCTCCTCGACCGCGTGCGGCGCATGGTCGGTCGCGATCGCATCGATCGAGCCCTCGGCGAGCGCGCCGCGGAGCGCCGCGCGATCCTCGGACGCTCGCAGCGGCGGCTTCATCTTCATGTTCGTGTCGTAGGTGACGAGGTCCTCCTCGCTGAACACCAGGTGGTGCGGCGTCACCTCTGCCGAGACTCGGACGCCCCCGGCCTTGGCCCGGCGGACCAGCTCCACCGATCCGGCGGACGAGAGATGGCACAGGTGCAACCGGCCGCCCGTCAGCCGCGCCACGGCCAGGTCGCGCGCGACGATGACCTCCTCGGCCTCGCGCGGTTCGCCGGCCAGGCCGAGGGAGGAGGAGATCAGGCCCTCGTGCATCTGGCCGCCCTCGCCGAGCGAGACGTCCTCGCAATGCTCCGCGATCACGACGTCGTCGAACGCGCGCACGTACGTCATCGCGTTACGAAGAAGGCGGGCGTTCGGAACCGAGTGTCCGTCGTCGCTGAAGATCCGCACGCCGGCCTCGACCATCTCGCCGAGCTCGGCCATGGCCTCCCCTTCGAGGCCGCGCGTGATGGCGCCGACCGGGAAGACCTCGCTCAGCCCCGCCGCGGCCGCCAGGTCCCGAACCTCGTGGATCACCGCGGCCGAGTCTGCCGGCGGCTCCGTGTTCGCCATCGCCGCCAGCGCGGTGAAGCCTCCGAGCGCCGCCGCCCGGCAGCCGGTCTCGACGGTCTCCTTGTCCTCGCGGCCCGGCTGGCGCAGGTGGGTGTGCAGGTCGACGAGACCCGGAGCGAGGACCAGGCCGTCGCAGTCCAGGACGATGGCGTTCGAGGGCGTGTCCGAGGACACGACGCCGTCATCGATCGCCACGTCGGCCACCTCATCACGGCCCGTCGCGGGATCGACGACGCGGGCGCCCCTGAACAGGAACCGCTCAGGCATCGGCGCCCACCTCCTCCGCGCGCGGAACGTCCTCGGCCCCGGAGCCGCCGAGGAGCAGGTACAGCAGCGACATCCGGATCGCGATCCCGTTGGTGACCTGCTCCTCGATCACGGCGCGCGGCAGGTCGGCGACGTCCGAGTCGATCTCGACGCCGCGGTTCATCGGGCCCGGGTGCATCACGAGCGCGCCCTCGGGCAGCAGGTCGACCCGCGAGCGCGACAGCCCGAACAGCCGCGCGTACTCGCGGACGCTCGGGACGTACTGCTGCCGCTGCCGCTCCCGCTGAACGCGCAGCATGTAGCAGACGTCCAGCTTGGGCAGGACCGACTCGATGTCGTGGCTCACCTGGACGCCCCAGGCGGGCGCCTCGGGCGGGATCAGCGTCGGCGGTCCGACCAACGTGGCCTCGGCGCCCATCTTGACCAGCGCGAACGAGAGCGAGCGCGCGACCCTCGAGTGCATCACGTCCCCGACGATGCCCACGCGCAGACCCTCGAGACGGCCGAGGCGGTCGCGCATGGTGTACAGGTCCAGCAGCGCCTGCGTCGGATGCTCGTGGGTGCCGTCGCCGGCGTTCAGGACGCTGCCCCGAACCCATCGCGTGAGCGTGAGCGGCGCGCCGCTGGATGAGTGCCGGATCACGATCGCGTCGGCGCCCATCGCCTGCAGGGTGAGCGCGGTGTCTTTCAGGCTCTCGCCCTTGGACACGCTCGAGCCGCCGGTGGAGAAGTTGATCACGTCCGCGGACAGCCGTTTGGCCGCGAGCTCGAAGCTGATCCGCGTGCGCGTCGAGTTCTCGTAGAAGAGGTTCACGACGGTACGCCCACGCAACGCCGGCACCTTCTTGATGACGCGCGTGCCCACCTCCCGGAAGGACTCGGCCGTATCCAGGATCCGGACGACGTCCTCAGCGCTCGCATCATGGATCGACAGCAGGTGTCTGTTCATGCTCGCTCCTTCGTGTGACTGGTCACGGCGTCCTGGACGAGGACGGCGTCTTCGCCGTCCACCTCCCGGAGCGCCACGCGCACGTCCTCGTCCTTGCGGGTCGGGACGTTCTTGCCGACGAAGTCGGCCCGGATCGGCAGCTCGCGGTGGCCGCGGTCGACCAGCACGGCCAGCTGGATCGCGGTCGGGCGGCCGAAGTCGACCAGCGCGTCCAACGCCGCGCGGATCGTGCGGCCCGTGAACAGGACGTCGTCGACGAGCACGACGACGCGATCGTTCACCGCGAAGTCGATCCGCGTCTCGTGCACCTCGGGCGCCTCGGACCGGATGCCGATGTCGTCCCGGTAGAAGGTGATGTCGAGGGCCCCCACGGGCACGCCGCGACCTTCGATCCGCAGGATCTCCCCGGCCAGACGGCGGGCGAGGTCGTCGCCGCGGGCGGCGATCCCGACCAGCACCACGGCCTCGGCGCCCTTGTTCCGCTCGAGGATCTCGTGGGCGATCCGGGTCACCGCGCGGCCGATCTCGGCCTCGTCCATCAGGCTGGAGGCACCCATCAGGCACCTTCGGCGCTGGCCGGTACCCGGCCGAGGCCGGGCGGGGCCATCAAAGAGGAACGCCCGGCCGCGAGCGCGGCAGGGCGTCGTCGTGGTGCGTCACCGTTGGGCACTCCCTTCCCGGCCTCGCGGGACCGGACTTAAAGGGGGAAGCTGTCGCGCAGGATAACACGGTCCCGCGCCACGCCCGGAAGCCCTGCCGGGCGTACACTGGTCCCCGACACGGAAAGGGCTGGTTCGCATGAACGAATGGGTCGTCGTCGGCATCATCGCGTTGATCGTGTTCCTGTTCGGCGCGAGGAAGCTGCCGGACCTCGCGCGATCGCTCGGCAAGTCCTCCAGCGAGTTCAAGAAGGGGATGGCCGAGGGAGCCTCGGACGCCGATCAGGCCGGGACCTCGGACGAGGCCGAGAAGCGAGCCGAGGGCAAGGCGTCCTCCTCCGAATAGCCGGCTCCGGACCGCTCCCGCTCGGCCTAGGTCTGGTTCGGGTTGAGCTCCCTCGCGATCTTGCCGAGGATCCCGTTTACGAACCGGCCGGAGTCCTCGGTCGACAGGTCCTTGGCCGCCCTCACCGCCTCGTCGATGGCCGCCCCCACCGGCACCTGCCCGCCGAACGCCAGCTCGTAGGTCGCCACCCGTAGCACCGTGCGGTCCACCGAGGCCATCCGGTCCACGGTCCACCCCTCCGAGTGCGCGGCGACCGTGCGATCGATCTCGTCGATGTGGCCGGTAACCCCTTCAACCAGTTCGCGTGTGAATGCCGGCACCTCGCGTCCAGACGCGATCCACCCCTCGAGCGCCGCGTGTCCGTCGGTTCCGGTCACGTCGGCCTGGAACAGGATCTCGATCGCGAGGCGCCGCTCCTGCCGTCGCGAGCTCACGCGGTCAGGAGTGTTGGAGCCGGCGGATGCCGGTCACTTGACCCGTTCGATGTACGCGCCCGAGCGGGTGTCCACCTTCACGCGCTCACCCTCGTCGACGAACATCGGCACCTGGATCTCGACGCCGGTCTCCAGGACCGCGGGCTTCATCGCGTTGGTCTTGGTGTCCCCCTTGACCGCCGGCTGCGTCTTGGTGATGGCGAGCGCCACCGACGCCGGCAGCTCGACCGCGATCGGCGTTCCCTGGTGCATCGAGACCTGCGCCGACGAACCCTCCGAGAGCCAGCTCGCGCCTGGGCCCACCACGCCGGACTCCACGGGGATCTGCTCGTAGGACTCCATGTCCATGAACGTGAACGCGTCGCCATCCCGGTACAGGTACTGCATCTCCTTGCGCTCGACGATTGCTAGGCCCACCTTCACGCCGGCGTTGAACGTGCGCTCGACCACCGCGCCCGTTCGGACGTTGCGCAGCTTCGTACGAACGAACGCGCCGCCCTTGCCGGGCTTGACGTGCTGGAACTCGACCACCTGGAACAGCGTGCCGTCCAGGTCGAGCGTCATGCCGTTCTTCAGGTCGTTGGTGGACACGCTCACAGCACGATCAGCTCCCTGGTGGAACGCGGGATCTCGCGGCGCCCGTCGGCGGTCACCTCGACCATGTCTTCGATCCGGACGCCTCCGAGCCCGGGAATGTACACGCCGGGCTCGATCGTGACGACCATGCCCACGACGAGCTCCTCCCCCGTGTCCCAACGCAGGAACGGATCCTCGTGGATCTCCAGGCCGACGCCGTGGCCCAGCCCGTGTGGGAACGCGTCGCCGTGCCCCGCGGCGGCGATCACGGACCGCGCGGCGGCGTCCACCTCGACGCTCGACGCGCCGGGCCTCACGGCCTCGACGCCGGCACGCTGTGCCTCGGCCACGAGGTCGCGCAGCTCACGCAGGCGCGGGTCGGGCTGGCCGAACGCGACCGTGCGCGTCATGTCCGAGTGGTAGCCGCCCGAGACCGCTCCGAAGTCGAGCTTGACCATGTCGCCCCGCACGAGCTCGCGGTCCGTCAGATGGTGGTGAGGTTCGGCCGCGAGTTCGCCGAACGCCACGATCGACTCGAACGCGCGGTCGTCGGCGCCGGCGTCCAGCATCGCGTCCTCGAGCTCGCGCGCGAGAACGCGTTCGGTGACGCCGGCGCGCAGGCCCCCGTTGAGCACCACCTTCTCGAAGGCCTGGTCCGCGAACCCCTGCGCCCGCCCGATCAGCTCGACCTCCTCGCCGTCCTTGGCGCGGCGCAAGCGCTCGACCGGGTCGTCGGCCGCCACGAGCTCGAGCCCGTCCGCCAGCTCGGACAGCCGCTCCCAGCCCGCGTAGGTCAGCCCGCGGCGCTCGAACGCTACCCGCGTGGCGCCGAGGGTTCGGCACGCGTCGACGAGGGGTCGCGGGTAGCTCTCGGTGTACGCGGTACGGGGCAGGTCCGGGACCTCGTGGCTCGACTGCTCGTCGTAACGCCCATCGGTCAGGAACGCCGCCGAGCCGTCGGCCGCCACGACCGCCTGGCCGTTCGAGCCGGTGAAGCCGGTGAGGTAGCGGACGTTCGGCAGCCGGGTCACGATCAGCGCGTCGACCTCGAGCGTGGCGAGGCCTTCGCCGAGCCTTGACCGTCTCAGCCGGTGATCCACGGCAGGGCCTCCAGCGCGACGTGGTACCCGCCCACACCCGCACCGGAGATCGTCGCGCGGCACACCGCCGAGATCACCGAGTGGCGGCGGAACTCCTCGCGCGCGTAGATGTTGGTCATGTGGACCTCGACGACCGGCAGCCCGGAGCCCTCGACCGCGTCGCGGAGTGCATACGAGGTGTGCGAGAGCGCGCCGGGGTTGATCACCACGGCCTCGAACTCCTCCCCGGCGGCGCCGTTCAGCCAGCCGACGAGCTCGCCCTCATGGTCGGACTGGCGCCAGGTCGTCTGGTGGCCGAGGCGCTCGCCGCGTTCGGAGACCTCGCCCATGATCTCCTCGAGTGTCTGGGTGCCGTAGCGCTCGGGCTCGCGCCGGCCGAGCGCGCCCAGGTTCGGACCGAACAGGAACAGCACGCGCATCCCTAGCCCCCCGTCGCCTGCGCGCCGGCGCCGGTCTGCTCGAGGGCCGACCGCACGCGCTCCGCCGAGAGGCCGTCGTCGACGTACGGACGCCCGACGTCCTCGAGCAGGACGAAGCGCATCCCGCCCCGGTACTTCTTGTCCAGCCGCATCGACGCCACGATCTCATCGGCCGGCGGCAGCGGGCCGTCGGTGTCCAGGCCCAGGGAGGCGAGCAGCCGCGCGTGCCGTGCCGCCAGGCCCTCCCGGGCACGACCCGACGACTCGGCGAGGCGCGCCGCGAACACCATCCCGATCGAGATCGCCTCTCCGTGCGTCCGGCCGGCGAACGCGTCCAGGCGCTCGAGGGCGTGACCGAGCGTGTGCCCGTAGTTCAGGACCAGGCGCCGGCCCGCGTCGCGCTCGTCGAGCTCCACCACGCCGGCCTTCGCGCGCACGCAGCGCGACACGATCTGCTCCAGCGTGCCCGGGTCGCGATCGAGCAGCGGCGCGGGGTCGGTCTCGAGCCGCTCGAGCAGCTCGAGGTCCAGCGTGAGGGCGACCTTGGCGATCTCGGCCAGACCGCTTCGGAACGCGCGCTCGGGAAGGCTCGTCAGCGTGTCCACATCGGCCAGCACCGCAACGGGCTGGTGGAACGCGCCGACGAGGTTCTTGCCCTCGGGCAGGTTGACGCCGGTCTTGCCCCCGATCGCAGCATCGACCTGGGCCAGCAACGTGGTTGGCACCTGCACGAACGGCACGCCCCGCATATACGTGGCCGCCACGAACCCGGCCAGGTCGCCGACCGAGCCGCCGCCGAGCGCCACGATCGGGTCGTCGCGATGCGCCTCCTGCGTGGCGAGCTGGCGCTGCAGCGCGGTCATCACCGACAGGGACTTGGCCTCCTCTCCCTCGGGCACGCCGAGGTGGACGACGCCGAGCCCGCGCGCCTCGAGCCCGCGTCCGAGCGGCGCCAGGTAGCGCTCGGCCACCGGGGCGTCGGCCACGACGAAGACGCGTTCGGCGGCCGGCAGATCCGGCAGGAGCTCGCCGGCTCGGGACAGCAGGCCCGGGCCGATCGAGACGTCGTAGGCCCGTTCGGGAACGGCGACGGTCACGCGCTCCACCGCAGGAGCTCCCCTTCGATGGCGGCGGCGACGTCCTCGACCGACCCGCTCGCGTCCACGACGTGGGCCGCGAACTCCCGATACAGCGGCTCGCGCTCCTCGAACAGCCGCTCGAGGTCGCCCTGCGAGCGGATCAGCGGCCGGTCGGCGCTCGGCGCGACGCGTTCGTGCAGCACCTCCAGCGGCACCGACAGGAACACGACCTCGCCGGTCGCGCGGAGCGACACGCGGTTCGCCGGCTCGAGCACCACCCCACCGCCGCAGGAAACCACCGACGGATCGCGCGAGGCAGCCTGCACGAGCGCCGCGGCCTCGAGCTCGCGGAACCGGTCCTCGCCCTCCCGCTCGAAGATCTCGCGCACCGAGGCACCGGCCGCGCGCTGGATCTCGTCGTCGAGCTCGACGAACGGCACGCCCAGCCGCCGGGCCAGCTCGGGGCCGACGGTCGACTTGCCCGACCCCGGCATCCCCACCAGGTAGACGATCACGGCAGCCCGGCGACGAACGCGTCCAGGTTGCGCCGCGTCTCGGGCAGGGCGTCGCCCCCGAACTTCTCCAGGACGGCCTGCGCCAGGACGAACGCGACGGCGGCCTCGCCCACCACCGCGCCGGCCGGCACCGCACACACGTCGGTGCGCTGGGTGATCGCGACCTCTGGCCGCCCCGTCGCCAGGTCGACGGTCGCGAGCGCCTTGGGGACCGTCGAGAACGGCTTCATCGCGGCCCGGATGCGGATCGGCTGGCCCGTGCTGATCCCGCCCTCGATCCCACCGGCCCGGCCGCTCTTGCGGCGCAGGCCGCCACGGCCCGACACGATCTCGTCGTGCGCGCGCGAGCCGGGCCGTGCCGCCGAGGCGAACCCGTCTCCCACCTCGACGCCCTTGACCGACTGGATGCTCATGAGCGCGAGCGACAGGCGAGCGTCCAGCTTGCGGTCGAACTGCACGTGCGACCCGAGCCCGGGCGGACAGCCGTAGGCCACGACTTCGAACACCCCGCCCACCGTGTCGCGGTCCTTTCGGATCCTGTCGATCTCGGCCACCATGCGGTCCGCCACGACCTCGTCGAGACACCGCACCGGTGAGGCGTCCACCGCCTCGAGATCCTCGGGACGCGGCAGGCGCGTGGAGCGCGACGCCACCTTGCCGATCCGCACCACGTGCGAGACGACGGCGATCCCCATCTCGGCCAGCATCGCCTTGCAGAACACGCCGAGCCCGACCCGCATCGCGGTCTCCCGCGCGCTCGCGCGCTCGAGCACGTTGCGGACGTCGTCGAACCCGTACTTCAGCGCCCCGGCCAGGTCGGCGTGTCCCGGCCGCGGCCGCGTCAGGCGGTCGGCGGGATCGGGCTCGCCCTCGACCGACATCAGGTCGCGATACTTCTCCTCCCACTCGGCGTTCTCGATCGTGAGCGCGATCGGGCTCCCGAGCGAGCGGCCGTGCCGAACGCCGGACAGGATCTCGAACCGGTCGGCCTCGAGCTTCTGCCGGCCGCTTCGACCGTGGCCGTGGCGGCGGCGCGCGAGTTCCTGGGCGATCTCCTTGGGCGAGACCGCGACGCCCGCCGGCAGGCCCTCGATCACGCCCACCAGGGCCTTCCCGTGCGATTCACCGGCCGTGAGCAGGCGCAACATGGGGTTCATCATAAGGACCGGTCCCCAGCGGCTCCCGCACGCCCGGGAGATCGCCACGGAGATGGTGGAGGGCGGCCCCGTCTCCGAGGCCGCCCTCTCGGACCGGCCGCCGCTCCCCCCGTGCGCGGTGCCGGTGCTCTCTCCCCGACCTCGAGCCCTACCTCTCGCAGAGCTCGAAGCTTTGGTCGCCGAACAGGAACTTGGCGCAACGACCGTCGATCTTCACGAGCTTGAAGTTGTCGTCGAAGGTGGCTCCCGGCTCCACGGTGTAGACCCTCCCGTCGACCTTGACGTCGAGCTTCTTGCCGTTGCCGGCGACCGAGACCAGCTTCACGTCATGGCCACCGATCAGGATCTTGTTCGGTGGGCGCTCGTTCCCGTCGCCGTCGCCGCCCCCGCCGGGCGGAAAGGTCGTCGTCGTGGTCGGCGGCGGCGGCGGGGTGAAGGTCGTCGTGGCGGGCGGCGGCGCGAACGTGGTCGTCGCGCCTCCGCCGGGAACGGTCGTCGTGGCGCCGGGCGCCCCCGTGGTGGTGGGGCCGACGCTGCCGCCCGTGAGCTCCAGCCCGGGCGGGATCGAGAACGGATCCCGGGATCCGGCCAGGGACACGGGCGGCAGCGTCTCGCGGGGCGTCGGGGACGGCGTCACGCTGGGCGACTCGGTGGGCAGACCGGTCGTCCCGGTCGGGGTGCCCGTCGGGCCGCTGGGCAGCGCGAGGTCTTCGCCGCCATCCGGTCGCAGCACGAACAAGTACACGAGCAGGAGCAGCGGGATCGCCACGCCTGCGATCTGCAGGATCCGTTTGTCTCGGGGGGTGAGTTCCATCGCCTAGGCTCCCGTGGTCGCGCCCTCGGTCGGACCCGGGATCGAGCCCGGACCGGCGCTGGTGTCGGTGGTGTAGAACTCGACGGTCATCTGCAGCTGCAGCGTGCTGCTCGAGGTCGTGGTCGTCGCCTCGCCGGTAGCGCCGGTGCTCGGCGTGATCGCGAGCGTCGTCACCTTGGCGGCGCGCTGCAGCGTCTCGAGGAGGAACAGGAACTCGTCGATCGCGAAGTACCCGCCGCTCACGGTGAGCTGCGAGGCGATCGTCGAGTAGCTGGAGCTCGGGTCCACGACCGGCGTTCCGGGCGTGAACGAGAAGAAGTCGACCGCGGAACGGTCCGCCGCGCTCTGCAGCAGACGGAACAGCTCGGGCAGGTCGGCGGTCGGCGGGATCGCGGCGTCGATCGCGGCGATCTCCTGCTCGGTCTGGGGCGCCTCCTGCTGCGCGTCCTGCAGGGAGTTCAGCTGGGCCTCGAGCGTGATCTCCTGATCCTCTGCCTGCTGCAGTTGGTCCTGGGCCTCGC
>Ga0075433_10000165_pt1 | contig 36232 bp, 31 predicted proteins | sample RhiMethybrSRZTD2_FD_75299 | JGI IMG/M metagenome (GOLD analysis project Ga0075433, IMG submission 75299) | Populus rhizosphere microbial communities from Tennessee, USA - Rhizosphere MetaG P. TD hybrid SRZTD2 | ecosystem: Host-associated > Plants > Roots > Rhizosphere > Soil | place: USA... | reverse complement strand
ACGAGTTCTCGTACTGCGCCTGGAAGGTGGTCGCTTTCATGAAACGTCGCGCTGATGGCTATTGGGGCTTGCCCGCGCACTTCCCACAGCTCCCGCTGATGTTCTCGCTCAAGGCGACGAAGCCCTAGACGTTCGATCGGCGTACCCGCTTACGGGATTGGCAGCGTGAAGGACAGCTTTCACTCGGCGGAAGTTGCGCCCGAACGCGGAAAATTACTTCGGACGGCGTCCTCTCCAGGAGGCGCCGCCAAGTCCGATGAGACCCGCCGCAAGCAGAACGAGCGTCGAGAGTTCGGGAACCGGCGACTCCGAGACCGCGTGCCTCACAAAGGCAATCTGCGCGCCGAGGATATACGTGGTCCGGATGTCACCGTTCGCGTCGATTCTGAAGGTGGTCGATCCTCGCGTGCCACCATTCGGATCAACAAACGTGAGTTGTCCTCGTTGCCGCGTCTCATCCTCGAAGGTGATGCCTGTTAGCGTGAGGAAGTGACCAACCCCCGCGTTTGCAATGGAGATCTCGACATCCTCTGCGGCCCTGAGCTCGCGTTCGATGAACGCGAGAAGATCCGTTGCGGTGGCATTCTCATGGACGAAGTCCGGTCTATCCGTTCCGGTCCATTTGCCACTGAGCTCGGCGCCATACTTGGTAGCCCCCGGATCCTTGGACTCGACATAGCTTCTTTTGCCCCGGATGAAATTCTCGATCGACGTGCCGGCTCCGCAACACCCCATTAGATCAGCTAGGGTGTCGGCGACCATCACCTCTTGTCCCGCCGGAACCAGAGGCGTCTTGTAGCTGTTCGGAAACGCCGTTTGGAGATATGTGAACGAGTTGACTGCTGCCGTGGGCCCACAGCCGATATCGCCGCACTTCGTAAGTTTCTGATCCAGCTTGCCGAACTTATCCGCGTCGAGCGCTACCTCGATGGGCGCGCCGCTGACTGGCGTCCGGAGAAGAAGGGTGACAACCAACGCAACGGCTGAAAGAGCGAGCCTACCGAGGTTCTTCATCAGACGCCTCCAACGGACGGTGTCCGGGCCCGCGACCAGTTTCTTATGGTCCCGGGCCGATTTTACGTCGGCCCGGGAGGTTCGAGAACTTCGTCCACCCGGTTGAGAGGAAAAGACCCGGGTCTCAGGTAGCCGATTCGCACAATTTCCCCGCCTGCTCCGCCTCGGCGGCAAGCGGCACAGCGAGGAGCGCTGCCAAGCCACTCACGAAAGCGCAGCGGTTCATTGGAGATATGGATTCGCGTCGACATCTGACTCCCCAGCGCCTCGGAGCGTCAGCGTTCACCGATCAAGCCAGGAAGCCATCAACCTCCCTCCGTAGTCGTAGCCCAGATTCGGCCCATAGTTCTTCAGCGCCCCGTCCCAGACGGCGACGTACACCGCCGAAGGCAACTGGACGTAGTACTGCTGTGTCGCGAGGTAGCGTTGGATCTCGGCGACGATTTCCCGACGTTTGGGCACGTCGAAAGTTCGGCGCTGACGCACGAGGAGATCGGTAACAACCGGATCGTTGACATGGCTTTGATTCTTTTGCTCGCCTGGATAGTGCATGCCGTATAGGAAACTGTCGGGCTCCAGGTAAGGTGTTTGCGGTCCATACGTCATCGAATCAAACTGGCCGAAGTAGCAGGTGGCGATAAAAGCTCCATACTCCTTGGTGTCGAGCGTGGCATCGATGCCCACGTTCTTCAGATACTTGAGGACAAGCTGCGCGGCGTCGACGAGGGTGGTCGAGCCGTAGGTGGCGAAGCACAACGAGGCCGGAAAGCCTTTGGGATAACCTGCAGCGGCTAACAGGCGGCGCGCTTCGATTGCGTCATACTTGAGATAGCGAGCGCCCTCGCCGAGCTGAGTCTCAGGTACCGCCCAATCCCTGAGCGCGGCGGGGAAGGCCGGATTAATGACACCGACGCCTTCCAGCACGGCGTCGATAACCTCCTTGCGGTCGATGGCGAGTGAGACCGCGCGACGCACACGGGCATCATTGAATGGCGGGCGGTCGGTGCGCATGGAAATGTGTGTCTCGACGTTGGAGACAAACTCCGCAGTCTTGAGGTTCGGTCGGCGCCGCTGAAGCGTGTCCTGGATCTGAAGCCAGTCCGTCCGGTTCACGGTGCCCGGGAACTCCCAGCCCAAATCGTAGCGGCCTGCGAGGAATGCGGAAATACGCGAGGCATTATCCTCGTCGACAACAATCTCGACGCGGTCGATGTACGGCAATCCGGTCCTGAAGTACGCGGGGTGGCGAATCAGGGTGACGCCGACGTTCTGGCGGTAGCTAGCCAGCATCCACGGGCCCGTGCCCACGACGGACTCCGCCTTTTTGAGGTCACCAAACTTTTCGACGCATTCCCGCGCGATGATCGGCATGGAGATCGGATTCGCGAGCACGTCGAGAAACCAGGCGAACGGTTCCTTCAGGGTGAACTTAACCGTGTAGCGATCGACGACTTCCACTTTGTCGACGGCGCGAAGCATATAGGCGCTGGGATTACCCTTGACGGTGAGAAACCGTTCCACCGAGTACTGCACGTCGTCGGCGGTCAGCTCGCGCCCGTTCACCGGCGGCTTGTTGTGCCATCGCACGCCACGGTGGAGCCTGAAGATCCATGTCGTCTCGTTCGGCTGCGACCACGAGTCAGCTAGATCGCCTTCGATCGCAAACGTACCCGGAACAACCGAGGGCCCGGCCTTGTGCTTGACGAGGCGGCTGTGCGTAAACGTCAGTGGAATATTCACTCGGTACGCCGTACTCAGCATGGGATCGAAGAACGGAGGATCCCAGCCGCGAATCGTGAGAGAGCCGCCGCGTTTCGGCGTCTGAGCGTGTGTCAGTGAGGGTGCGAGGGTCGTCCCTGCGACCGCGACGCCACCGAGAGTGAGGAGTTCGCGGCGACTCAGATGCATAGGCTACTCCCTCCCGCACTGATCCGTGCCGAAGCGTATACGGCCTTTTCCCTGCTGCGGGGGTACGCTTCGTGCTATCTCCTACTCGATCACCTGATCCGCCCGCAGCAGCAGCGACGCCGGGATGGTGAGGCCGAGCGCCTTGGCGTTTTGAGGTTGATGAGAACCACCGGTCATGTGGGAGCCTGGTTCACTGCCCTTGAACCGCTTCCTCACACCTCTAGCGTCTGCCCCTCTCGCGCCGCGAAGCAGCGAAGAGTCGCGCCGCGGCTCGCCACCAGCCGTTGCGCTTCGGCTTCCATCTGCGCTACCACATCGTCGGAGTGCATCGGGTCGTGATGGAAAAGCGCGAGCGCCTTCGCGCCGGCCTTCAACGCGACCTCCACCGTCGCGGTGAGTGGCGAATGTCCCCAGCCGATCTTCTCGGGGTACTCTGCATCGGTGTATTGTGCCTCCCCGATGTATAGATCGGCCTTCGAGACGAAGGAGACAAACGCTTCATCCAGTCGCTGCCCGAACTGCCTTCCGGCCTCGGCGCGCTGGCCGACGTGCTCGAGCGTGGACGTGTACTGTTCGTTGTCGGTGGCATAGACGATCGCTTTCTCGCCGCACATGATCTTGTAGCCCAGCGTCATCCCGGGGTGATTCAGGTAGGTGGCCGCGACCGCAATGTCGCCGATCTGGAAGTTTGAGCCCTGGAACTCATGCACGTGAATCTTGGCGGCCAGATCGCCGAGTGCCACGGGGAAGTAATCAGGATTCATCTGGCCGGCGAGAAGTCTCTCGAGGGGGCGCCCCGGCCCCGGCGCGCCATATAGATGGATGGTCGCGGTCCGCGAATACGCAGGCATGAAGAACGGGAACCCCTGGATGTGATCCCAATGCGTATGGCTGATGAAGAGATGCACAGTCAATGGCACGTTGCGGAACTCCTTCATCAGCATCAACCCGAGCTCGCGGATGCCCGTGCCGGCATCGAAGATCAAGATTGCGTCGCCCGCGCGCACCTCGACGCAGGATGTATTTCCACCGTACACGTTCGTCCCGGGCCCGGGGGCGGCGATGGAGCCCCGCGTGCCCCAGAACTTCACGGTGAGCTTGCGTGCGGTTCGCGCCTGCTGTGCCCGACGCACCGCCGCCAAGAGGTCGTCAGGGATGATCGGCTTCACCAGATAGGCGTCCGCGCCGAGTTCCTTCGCCCGATCGATATCAGGCTTGTAGGACTTCGCGGATACGACGACGATGATCGCGTGAGCGCCCTCCGGCAGTGCGCGCACCAGCTGGAGCACCCGGAACCCGTCCATACGATCCATCAGCAGGTCGCACACGATCACGTCGGGCTCGTGTACCTCGGCCAGCGCAACACCTTCCGCGCCATCGCCGGCGGTGTAAACGATGAAGCCTTCGCGATCGAACAGCATCGAAGCTAGCTCCCGCGCGTCCGGGTCGTTCTCGATGATGAGGACCGATTCCTTCACGACGTCGCTCCTCGTCGACTGACACGGCGGTGATCCGGATGGGGCCGCGACCGATGTGAGGGCCAGACTCTATGCCGGGCGGATCGGCTCGTCAAGCGCCAACCTGCCTCTGCGACTGTCGAACCAGTCGGAATTTCGACGCGAGGCCACGCGCGACTGAGTGCGCGCCTTCGCGGTCTTGAGGTTGTGTTACGCGTCATCTTTGTCTAGCCGAGCGCCAATAGTGCACCGTACTCATTGTCCTTCATTGGCGCGAAATCGTATCGGGGATATACGTCTTTCGCCCGGCTGAAAAAGAACTCCTCGAACGCCTTCGCCGCCCGGGGCCGCAGCGCATTACTGACACGGCCAAACGCGATCTGCCTGAAAAACGCCTCCGCGCCTGGGACGGGGACTACCGAGAAGTGATTCGGGAAGATGCGCGCCCAGTACGAGACCAGGTGATACCACGTGAAGGCGACATCCGCGTAACTGCGGGCGACCATCTCGGGGAGATCGCGATGCATGATCCCGAGGCGGCCCGGGAAAGTCGCCACCTCCGCCGCGAAGAGGGCGTCGGCGGCGGGCGTCCCGAGCAGCGCGTCGGCGGCGGCTCGGCATTGGGCACGAACATCCCCCGAATCGGGCAGCGCGATTCGCGCACTCGTGCGGCTCACATCGGCGAGGAGTTGAACACCGAGCGGGTTGCCTTTGGGCACTAGAAGCGCGACACCGCGATTCTTGCAGAAAAAGCGCGCCTGCGGTTCGATCACGCCGAGCCCGCGCAGCTGCCGCAACGGCTCGGGGTAGCCCATGAAGATATCGGGGTAGAAGCCGGACTGGCGGCTGACGTCGAGCGTGAGGTTGCCGAGCGTCACTGCGCCCGTGCGGATCATCTGTATACACACGGGCTGAGGCAGGGTGACCACCACAATATTGTCGAGATGGAGGTCTGCGTACTGCGGCCGTGCCTTCGCCCACGCCGGGAAGGCGCCTATGACATCGTCGCTGAGTACCACCATCAGGTGATTGCCTTCGGTGAAAATCACCAAGCTCGGTGGCGCCCCGATCCGGCCAACAATGTCAGGCACGGTGTCCGTGTGGCCCGCGAACGATCGAATAGCGGGTTGCAGCTTCGTGACAACCGGCCATACGAGCGGTTCAGGCGTCGCGTGCCCCATGACCGTCCCCTCGGCGGCGGCGCTGGCTGACTGCGGTGAGACGATTCCGATCGCTTTGGGCTGCGGGCCCTCCGCGGCGAGCGGCGCAGAGAACATGGCTCCGAGACCAGTGACGAACGCGCGGCGATTCATTCGATGACTTGATCCGCGCGCAGCAGCAGCGACCGCGGGATGGTGGGGCTGAGCGCTTTGGCAGTTTTCATGTCACTCAGGCGGCTCAATCACACCGCGCGACATCGCCCCAGACGACATAGCGCTGTCGCATCCGAGGCTCTCCCCCTTCCTCGATCATCCGTTGCTGCTGCGCGGCGACAAGATCGAGAAGCGGATCACTGCCGACGTTCATGAGGCCGTGCCGCTTCAGCAGACCCTCGATCTCCTCCCTTGACCGGCCATGGAGGAATGGCAGCTTGTCGGCAATCTCCGCATACTCCCGGCTACTACGCGCATTCTCCGACGCTGGTGGGGCGCTGGTCGGATCGAACTGTCCATCGACGACAACCACGCGTCCCCCAAGTCGCATGATCCGAATCCACTCATTGATCGCCGCCTCGGGATCCGCGAGCGTCCATAGCAGATGCCGACTGATGACGAGGTCAAAGCTGCGGGACGTGAAGGGAAGCTCCTCGGCGTCCGCCTGCTGGAACCGGACCGAGACATTCCTCTCGGTCGCCTTCCGCAGCGCCTCGCCGAGCATTGCGGCGGCGAAGTCAACGCCGGTGACACGATGACCACGAGCGACGAGCTCGAAGGTAAGGAACCCTGTGCCACACCCGACGTCCAGCACGTCAAGCGCGCGCCCCGACGGGAGGAAGAGCTTGAAGATACGTTCCCAGGCGGCGCGTTCCCCGGAAGTGCTTATGCTATGACCAAACTCTTCATCGAAGTGGGACGCGCGCCGATTCCAATGGGCCGCTACCTGTCCTTTGACGACACCCGTGGCTTGCCCATGATCGGAGGCCTCGCGCGCACTCACTCTATAACCTGATCCGCCCGCCGCAGCAGCCACGGCGGAATGGTAACTACGCGGTACACCTTTCCCATCTGCTGCGCCTCGGCGGCGATCGGCGCGGCGAGCACGGCTCCGAGGCCTGTGACGAACGCGCGGCGGTTCATCCGTTGAGCCCCACGGTGGCCGGATGGTAGGCCGGAGGAGGGGCGTGAGCAAGGCAGGCCTGGCTGCCACTCCTCAGAATGAAAACGGCCGAGAATGGATCCCGGCCGTTTCTGCGGTCATTAGCTACACTGACCGGTCGAGCAACTGGCTATCCCGTGTGGCCATGCGCCTGCATGCAGCGGGCGTACGCGGCCTGGGCCTCTTGATTATTCTTGTGGATGTCGTTCAGGCCATACAAGGTCCCGCCCACGGCCCCGACGAGACCACCGATCGCGGCGCCCTTCCCAGCGCCTTTGCCGCCGCCTGCTATAGCGCCTCCTGCTGCCCCAACGGCTGCACCGCCAACGCCTCCGATGGCAACGTCCTTCACCACCTCGATGGTCTTGTCCCGCTGACTCGGCGGCGTGGCTGCGTACTTGTTACACGCCTGTATTGCAGATTGGGGTGGTACCGACGATGCAGGACGTGGGCTCGAGGCAGGAGTCGCCGGAGTGGCCGGGGGCATCGCAGCTGGTGTCGTGTTGGCCACCTGTTCGACGGGTTTGGTCCCCGTCCGGTTCGCGACGACGATACCGGTGATGACGGCCGTGACGATCACAACAGCCATTCCGATCGCGGTCAACTTCCAAGGGTTGTTCCAGCTATTGTCCATCTCGACTCTCCTTGCCTCAGATTGGGACCTGCCCTACAGGGCCTCCGGCATTCGGGCCCGGCTCGCTGCGAGGCGCCCGCTAACCTCGCGCGCGAGCTCCTCAGGGAAGCATGGCTTCATAAGGTATGCGACGGCGCCGGCCGCAATCGCCACATCCTTGAGTTCCGTCTTGAGGTCATGGCCGGTCAGGACGATCACTGGTATTGCAGCGGTTAACGCGTCGCTCTGAAGCTCGCGGATCGCCGTCCAGCCATCCAACTCAGGCATGTCGAGGTCCATCACGATGAGGTTCGGGCGGTGACTTCTAGCCGACCGCACCGCCTCACGTCCGTCCGCAGCGACTGCCACGCTGTACCCAAGCATGCTGAGGTAGAGCGCATGCATCTCGCGCGTGTCTCGGTTGTCATCCGCGATCAGGATCTCAGCTCTCGTTACACTCATGACATCCTTGTCCCTGCCGGCCAGATGCCGCATCGTGTCTCGCGGGCGCTCGTCGAGTGACCTACCGCGCGCCCGCTCTCTTCACGCAGATGGCGAGCTTCGGCCCGAAGCAGATCGGTGCTCTCTCGTAACTCGTTGGCTTCCAGGCCTATGGCCTCGCAACTCGATCGAACAGCACCGACCCACGCCATCAGGAGCGCGAACTCACTCATTGGTCCGCATGCCGCGAATCGTGTCGGGAAGAACCAGCGCGACAGACTGCTCCCTCACGATGCACGGTCCTGTTCCTCGTCGCCGACGCCGAGGTCAGTGAAATAGCCGGATTTATGACTTTGATGCTCAGATCGGGAATGCGAATCGTCAGTGCGATGGGCGCGAGTGTTCGTGACGATTTTCGTTCAAGTGAGCGCGAATATAGCCGACAGACCGCCCCCATAGTCATTAGCGCCCCTCCTCGACGCTCGACTGCGCAAATCTGCGTACAAGTTGTATGCCGTCGTATCAGCCCACCGAGGGCAACAAATCGCTAGCGACCTTGGACGACACGGTCGTTCCAGCGGGGGCTAGCGTGACCTTCGCGCATTCGGAGGTGTGCTTGCTCGATCGACGCGCGGGGACGGCCGGTCACCTTTCGTTCGTTGCGCGGCCGCCAGACCCGTGCCGTCGCCACACGGCTTGTCTGACTCGCGCTCCGGCCCATCGCACGGCAAGGACGATATTGATCACCAGCTCGCTCTACCGGTAAATGTTGTTCGACGTGTGATCGCCGAGGAGCCAACGCTTGAGAGTCGCGTGCGCATCTGCCTTGCGATCCTTGGCGATCTGATCGGTGTTGGGCGCATCGAGTGTTAACTCGAGAAGCATGCGGTTCGGGTCTTTGATATAAACCGACCGGCAATAGCCGTGCTCCAGCACAAACGTGTCGGGGTCCTTATAGCCCGCCGTCTTGATGCGCTTCTCGATCGCTTCTTGTGTCTCTTTATCGACTTTGAGCGCTATGTGATGAAAGGGCGTCTCTGCGATCGGTGGGCTAAACTTTTTGTCATCGCTCTTGTCAGCGAACTGGAAGAACGCGAGCGCGCCGCCATCCGCAAGGCCAAAGAAGCAGTGACAATAAGTGCGAACCTTTCCGAACACCTTGTCGGATTCGCTCCAGGTCGCAACAAGAGGAAGCCCAATCACCTCTTCGTAGAACTTGCGGGTCTTCTCCATATCCTTGGTCGTATACGCTGTATGGTGAAGACGACTGGGAAGCTTCGGAATTGCTGGCATTCTGCGTCCCTCCAATTTTCAGCGTGCGTCAAACAGCCTGACACGAGACGGTGCCCGCCCGGCCGGGTCGCGTCCCCTGGACCACTGGAATCACGGGCAATCTCGCGACGTCGAGTGCGCGAGCAATGTCCATGAGCTGAACGAAGCACGTCGTCGGGTGAATCCGGTCGAGGAGTGTGGAAAATGCGCTGTAACAGGCGCCGCCCTCGACCTCGGCGTGCACGGTGAGGACGTTCAGACGGTCGTCGTTCAGCGAACGTTGCATTGCGTCGACCGCGTCGTCCTCGCTCATCCCCAGCCCGAGAAGCTCGTCGAGCGCCGGTGCCGTCGTGGGAATCTCCGGCAGTCGACCCTCGACGCCATCGATTCGAGGCCGGTAGGGGCGCACGCCGCGCGTGCTGGAGTGATACGTAAACGGGCCGCGATCGAGGCAGACAAGGCTGGCCGCGGAACACTGCCATCCTGGCGCGGCGAACCCTTCAGGATCGCGGCCGACGATGTCACGGAACACGGCGACTGCTCGGTCCATCTCAGCCGCCACCTCGCCCGCTTCGAGCGAGACGACGCGGTCGTGCCAGTAGATGTGGTCGTAGCCATGGACGCCGAGCTCGTGTCCTTCGGCGACCGCGCGGCGGAGCACGTTCGGGAACGAGCGTGCAATCTGGGGCCCGGGAAGCAGCGTCCCGTACAGCATCGTTCGTACGCCGTAGAGGCGTAGCGCCCGGCTGCGGAACATCTTGCGAGCGAACCCCTTATGGGTGAAGAGGCGCCGCACCGCCCTTCCCGAGTGATCCGGACCCATTGCGATATAGACGCTGGCGGGCACCCGGCGGCGCCCTAACGCGTCGAGCAGCCTCGGCAACCCGGTGGCCAAGCCGTGATACGTATCAACATCGACCTTGAGGGCCACACGCATGGCGCGCGAAACGGGGCTGGTCGGGCGAAGCCCGGTTTACTCGTGGCCCGCCGGCGCGGCGACCTTGGCTCGGAAGTAGTCGATCGTGTGCCGCAGGCCCTCGTCCAGCGTCACGCGTGGTGTGACGCGCAGCAAGTCTTCCATCCGGCGGATGTCGGGGACCCGACGCGAAATGTCCTCGTAGCTTGTGCCGTAGACAGTCTCGGGCGCGATGAACGCGATCGACGAGGAGGACCCGGATACTCGAATGATCCGCTCCGCCAGCGTCCGGACCGACACCTCGGCGTCATTGCCAACGTTGAACACACCGCCGACGGCCTCCGGCAGAAGACCCGCGGCGACGGTCGCCGTGATCGCGTCGGACTGGTACGTGAAGCAGCGGGTCTGGCTACCGTCCCCGACCACGGTGAGCGGCTCGCCGGCGAGCGCCTGACCGACGAAGATCGTCACGACCCGACCGGCGCCCATCCTGTCGAGGCGAGGCCCATAGACATTGAAGTAGCGCAGGATCGTCACCGGCAGTCCGCGCTTTGCATAGGCGAAGCAGAGGTGCTCTCCGACGGCCTTCGAGGTCGAGTAGCACCATCGATCGATCGAGGTCGCGCCGAGTACCCGATCATCCTCCTCATGCCACGGCACCTTCGGATTCCGGCCATAGACTTCGGAGGTCGAGGCGAAGACGATGCGTCGCCCATGCTTGTGCGCGATCTTCAGCACGTTCTCGGTACCATTCACGTTGACGTCGAGGACCAGGTGCGGGTCGACCACGTAGTACTGGACGCCGACAACAGCGGCGAGGTGATAGACGAGATCGACACCGGAAATTAGCTCGTCCAGGACCCCCTCGTTGAGGACGCTGTCCTGCGAGATATGCAGCCGCGAGTGACGAAGGCGATGCTGCAGCTTTGCCGTCGGCCCCTCGTCCAGGACGAACACCTCATCTCCGCGGTCAAGAAACGCGTCGACGAGATGTGAGCCAAGAAAGCCCGCTCCCCCGGTAACGAGCACTCTCATACGCACTCTCCCAGTTGGTGTCCACTCCGGGCCCCGACCGCGGCAGCCCACTCTCGTGCATCAGTCTCCGGCTTGCCCTCGACCTGAACTCGCTCGAGGCGCAATGCCCCCCGTCCGGTCCCGGCGCGGACGCCGTCCGCCACAACCTCCAGGCGCCCTGGCGGAAGATCGAGCCGATTCTCTTCTGGTCGTCCCCACCAGATGAACAGTCGGCGACCCGCGTGAATGGTGAACGCGCCCGGATAGGGGTGCGTGACCGCTCGGAGCAGGTCGTAGATCCTTCGCGCCGGCCAATGCCATTCGATCCTGCCGTCTTCGGGCGTCCGGCCACCGTAATAGGACGCGTGGCGCTGATCCTGAGGCATCCGCGGCGCTCGCCCTTCGCGCAGGCACGGGTAGGTTTCGCGGAACAGCTTCCGAGCCTCGCCCGTCGCCCAACGATGGAGGGACAGGGCCGTATCCTGGTCGCCGATCGGAAACCGACGCTGCGCCACGACATCGCCCCGGTCGGGCTTCTCGACCATGTAGTGCAGGGAGACGCCGGTCTCCGCTTCTCCGTGCACGAGGACCCAATTGAGGGGCGACCTTCCCCGATACTTGGGTAGCGCAGAAGGATGAAGATTCAACGCTCCGCGACGCGGAATCTCGAGCAGCTCGCGAGGCAGCAGCGTTCGATACATGAATGAAAACAGGAAATCCGGCGCGTGAGCACGCAGGCGGGCAGCGAGATCGGGCGAGTGGACGTCCGCATCTTCGAGCACCGGAATGCTGTGACGCACGGCCAGCTCGCGAACCGACGGCCACCAGACGTTCTCGTCCGGTCGATCTCGGTGCGTGATCACGAGAGCAACCTCATCGCCCGTGGCCAGCAGCTCTTCGAGACAAACAACACCGATAGCGTGGTATGCGAACACGATGTTTCGGAGCCGACTCACGGGCGTGTCCCCCGGCCCCCCGGGCGAACCGACTCGATCACGTAGCGCGGGCGACGTCGAACTTCGAGATAGATACGCCCCACATACTCTGCGACAAGGCCGACGGCGAGGAGAACGACGCCGAGGAGGATGATCAACACCGCGAACAACGCGAAGACGGGCCCAAGGTCGGGTTTGACGGGAACGCGCCCGGCGAGGAGACCCAGGCCGAAGACGAATCCGCCGACGGTCGTGACGATTCCGACGAGACTGACGATTTGAATCGGAACCATCGAGAACCCGGTTAGCCAGTCGAAACCCAACCGCATGAGCCGGAGCATCGAGTACCGCGAATGACCGAACCGCCGCGGTTCGTGAGCCACGGGCACCTCAGTCACACGCCGAGCGAGCATCGCGCCGAGCGCCGGAATGAACAGCGAGCGGTCGCCTACGCGGAGGACGCGGCGGACGACCTTTCGACGATAGGCGCGGAGCATGCACCCGTAATCGGCCTGGTGATTGGAGAACACGCGGACGAGCGTGCCGAGTGCCTTTCGACTGAGAGCATCCTTGCGAGCTTGGCGAAGGCCGCCGACGACATCGAATCCTTCGCGGATCTTCGTGAGGAGCTTCGGAATTTCCTCGGGTGGGTTTTGGAGATCGGCGTCGAGGGTGACGACGATGTCGCCGCGCGAGACACGAAAACCCGCGAGCACGGCGGCGTGTTGGCCCGCGTTGTATGCGAGATTCACCAGCGTCACTCGAGGGTCCGATCGCTGAATCACGTCGAGGAGTCGTTCGGATTCGTCCGTCGACCCGTCGTTGACGAATACGATCTCGGCCGGCTCTGTCATGGTCGCGAGGACCGCGGCGAGTCGGCGATAGAGCTCGGGAATACTCTGCTCTTCGTTGAAGACCGGAATGATCACGCTCAGCGACGGCCCGGAGGCCGGACGCTCAGCGACGTCGCGCGCGGACGATACGCCGGACACTATCAATGACATCGTCCTGGTCCTTCTCCTCGAGAGAGGGAAAGAGCGGCAGCGAGAGGAGGCTTCGGGACGCGAACGACCTCCTCGATTTCTTCGTCGCCGATGGACGGGCGCGAGAAGGGGACAGTGCGAGCGGAGGGGAACGTCGCAGGGTCAGGAGCGAAGAGCCGTGGAGTGGTCACAGGCTAGCGGGGATCGGACCACAAACCGGCCGCACTGTCTCCTTAAGATTCCTTAAGATTCGATTAGTTACAATGACGCGATGATAGCACTCCTCGATGCACCAGCACGTCGACTATGAGACTGTTCCCCGCATCCAATTCGCCGCGGTGACCCTCGCGCGACGTCGCTGCGGCATCGCGGCGGGCATCAGCCTGTGTGTCGTCGTCGCAGCGGTGATGACTCTGCATGGATTAGGTCGGCGTCCGCTGCTCGATGCGGAGGCGCGCTATGCGCTCGTCGCGCAAGAAATGCTGGCCAGCGGCGACTGGATTCAGCCTCGCCTCGACACGCTTCCCTACTACGAGAAACCGCCGTTGTTCTATTGGACCATCGCGCTGTCGTATCGCGCATTCGACGTCAACGAGTTCGCATCGCGGCTGCCTTCGGCGCTGGCGCACGTGACGACGACCCTCGTCGTGTTCGTGCTCGCGCGAATTCTGCTCGGCGCAGGCGGTGGGACGTTCGCAGGACTGATCTACGCGAGCGCGGTTGGCCCCGTGACGTACGCGCGCTACAGCTTTCCTGACGCGCTGCTCGTTCTGTGCCTCACTGTCTCCTTGCTCGGTCTTACGCAAGCCAGCCGCGGCCGGGACGGCTGGGCTCTCTTCTATCTCGGCGCCGCCGCCGCTGGACTCACAAAGGGCTTCTTGGGCTTGGTAATACCGTTCGGCGCGGTTGTCATCTACCTGGTTGTTACCCGCGACGCCACGATCATCGCGCGGCTGCGCCCAGTCTGGGGCGCGGTCATCTTGCTCGGCCTGTTCCTTCCCTGGCACGTGGCCCTAGCGCTCCGCGACCCGGCGTTCGTGCATTTCTACGTGATCAACGAGCACATCTATCGGTTCCTCAACGTGCGCGAGCCAGTCGACTACGTCCCGCTGTCCCTGCCCGCATTCTGGAGCGCGAGCCTGTTCTGGTTCCTGCCTTGGTCGCTTTTCCTCCCCGGCGCGCTGCTCTGGTGCCGCAAGACGACGGCCCGTCCCACACTCGCGCTCATCTGGGCGACGCTCGTCATCGGCTTTTTCAGCGTGGCGCGTTCGCGGCTCGAGCGGTACGGACTCCCCGCGATTCCTGCGTTGGCCGTCGTCATCGGCGGGTACTGGCACGCGCTCGCCGAGGATGCGCAGCGCCGAGCCGCGCTTATCGTGCCGGCCATGCTCATCGTGGCTCTTGGAGTGGCAATGCTCCCCGTGGCCTTCTTGTCAGCGCCGCCTGTCGTCTTCGGCCGCGTCGTCGCGACGCTCGATGGACACTACCGCGAGCATCCCGAACAGGCTCGCCTCTTCGTGGAGGAAGCGGTTCGACTCGCCCGGCCGTTCTCGATCCTGCTGCTGGCCTTCGGACTGAGCACCTGGGCCGCGGCCCGCGCCGGTCGTGGGCGGCTCGCGTTTTGGCTGTGGATCGCCTTTCTGCTCCCCGCGCTCATGTTCGTCGACCGCGCGACCGAGTCCCTCGGCGCCAACCGTTCTCAGCGCGATGCCGCGACGATCATCACGCAACACTGGCAAAATGACGCGCATGTCGTCGTACAGGGACTCTACGACGACGCGATGAGTGTGACGTTCTACACGCGACGCCCGACGTATATCGTCGACAAGGACAGCACCGATCTCGCGTTCGGTTTTCGGCAGGTCCCTGACTCGCCCCTGAGCTTGACGTCGGCGCAGCTGGACGAGCTCTGGCGATCGCCACGGCCGATCTTCCTTCTCACGAGCCGCCGTCCTTTACCGCGTGAGTCGTATCTGCTCCTCGACAGCCCGACCTATGCGCTGGTGACGAACCATCGTCCGCCGCCGACACCCAAGGGGGAATGATGCTGCAGCAGCTGGTGCGGGCCGCTTGTCGGTGGCCCGTTCTGACGTTGGCGTTGGGCGTCACCCTCGCCGCGCTTTCCGTCTGGCTGGCGTTCGCCAGGCTGACCTTCGCGACCTCAACCGCCGATCTCTTGCCGCGCGGGCACGCCGACATGTCGCGGTTCCAGGAGTACGAGCGACTGTTCGGTGACGTCGACGAGCTCATCATCGTCGTCGAGGCGCCGGCGCTGGAGGACGCGAAGGCGTACGCCGCCCGGCTCGTGCGCGAGCTCCGTGAGCGCAGGATCCCGCTCAGCAACGCAACGTACCGGATCGATGCCACGCCGTTCGAGGGACGGGCGCTCCTCTATCTCCCCACACAGAAGCTCCAGGAGATCCGCGATCGGCTCTTCGACTACCAGGACTTCATGGAGAGCTTCGCGGCCCGGCCAACCGTCGATCAGCTCGTCGACGGCCTGGCCACACAGATCGCCCGCTCCTTCGCCACGGGCTTTTTTGACCTCGGCCTGGGCGACAACACGAGAACCGAGAACGACCTGCGCTTCATCGAGGATCTCGTCGGCCAGCTGTCCACGCGGTTCCAGCGAGCGGACCGCTACCGATCACCGTGGTCGACGTTTTTCTCGATGGCCACCGACGACAGTAGCGCCGGCTACTTCCTTTCCGACGACGAACGCCTGCTCTTCATCATGGCACTGCCCGAGAGCCGGGAGGGCAGCTTCACAGTCGACGAGGACGTGATCAACGGCGTGCGAGCCGTCATTCGCGGCTTGCGGTCGCAATTTCCGGCCATTCGCGTCGGCGTCACCGGCAAGGCCGCGCTCGCGAACGACGAGATGGTGTCGGCATTCCGCGACAGCCAGGTGGCGAGCGTCGTCTCGTTCGCGCTCACGCTGGGCCTGCTCCTCGCGGCGTTCCGGCGTGTCGGCAAGCCGATCGTGATGTGCGCGCTGCTCGCCGTGAGCCTCTGTTGGGCCATCGGCTTTACGACACTCGCCATCGGTCACCTCTCGCTCTTTTCGGTGATGTTCGTCTCCATCGTGATCGGAATCGGCATCGACTATGGAATTTACGTCCTCTTCCGTTACGAGGAAGAGCGGCTCATCGGACGCACGCTGCGTGAGGCTCTCGAGATCACCGCCGCGCGCACCGGCCCGCCGATGCTCCTCGGCGCGGCCACCGCATCCGGCACGTTCTACGTGCTCGCGCTGACCGACTTCCGCGGCGTGCAGGAACTCGGCATCATCGCGGGTACCGCCATTCTGTTCTCCTGGCTGGCAATGATGACCCTGTTCCCCGCCGCGCTCGTGCTGATCGATCGCCGTCACGCCGAACGCGTGCGGCCCGCCACACCCCGCGCCGTCGGCGTTGCGCGCATCGAGGTGCCCCTCGTCGAGCGCCTGGCCCTGTCTCCGCGCGCGGTGCTCGCGGTGGCCGTGGGCCTCAGCGCGCTGTCACTGTGGAGTCTGCGCAGCGTCAGCTTCGACTACAACCTGCTCAACCTCCAGGCGGAAGGCACGGAATCGGTCGTGTGGGAGAAGCGTATCCTTTCGACATCCGGGCGCTCGGGCTTCGCTGGGCTCGCCACGGCGTCCTCGCTCGAAGCGCTGCGCGAGAAGCAGATCGCGTTCGAGAAACTATCCAGCGTCTCCGAAGTGCACTCGGTCCTCGATATGATTCCCGCGGAGCAGGAAGCGAAGCAGAAGATCATCCACGACTTCGCGCCGATCGTGGCACCCGTGCGCATCGCACGTCCTCGATCAATCGACGTGCCGCGCCTGCTCGCCGGCCTCGAGACCCTGGACCGGCGGCTCGATATCGCGAAGGCGGATTCCAGCGGTGAGGGCAAACGGCGACTCGGCAAGCTCACCGACGACATCCGTTGGTTGATCCATAGGATCCGGCAGGGCGATCCGGACAGTGTGCGGAACACGCTGGCAGCATTCCAGCAACCGCTGTATGGCGACTTCGTGCGCAGCATTCAGCGGCTGCAGTCCAACCTCGCTCCAAAGCGTGTCGGGCTCGATGACGTCCCGCCAGACCTCAAGCACCGCTACTACAACGACGCCAAGGGGCTATTTCTGCTCCAGATCCATCCCTCCATCAACATCTGGGACCGCGACGGCGCCCGATCATACGTGACGGAGCTGCACCGGGTGGATCCGGAAGCGACGGGGACGCCAGTCATCACCTACGAGTCCATCCGCCTCATGGAGCGCGCCTATCGGCGGGGGACGCTCTACGCGGTCGTGCTGGTCACCCTCGTGATCGCACTGGCGATCCGCCGGGTGCACGAGGCGTGCCTCGCGCTGCTGCCGCTCGGGCTTGGCCTCCTGTGGACGGTCGGGCTCATGTACGTCTTCAGCCTCAAGTTCACGCTGGGCAATATCTTCGGCCTGCCGCTGATCCTGGGTTCCGCGTGTGAATACGGTATGGCCGTCGTGGTCCGTTTCATGGAAGACCGCAGCCAGCACGGTCCGCTGGTCGCCCGGAGCACGGTCATGGGCGTGCTCGTCGCCGGCCTCAGCACAGTTTCGGGTTTCGGCAGCCTCATGGTGGCGAAGCATCGCGGCATGTTCGGGCTGGGCCTGCTTCTCACGCTGGGTACGATCGCCAGCCTGGCCGCCGCGCTCGTTGTTCTGCCTGTCCTGCTACGCATCGTCCAGCAGAGGCGCGACGCGCGATGTCCCGTCGGCCCGAAAACTCTCGTTTAGTACGCCGACGCGTGAAGAATGCGTCAGGTCCGCTTAAGACTTTCTTCACGGTCACCGACGAACTTGATGACGTTGAGGCGGTGGGGATTCAAACCACGAGCACAGCGTATGATGACGCGGCACCTGATGGCGCAGGACGCCGCAAATGATTTCACAAGTTGGCGTCACAAGTGGTTGCGCATGACAGAGTCCGTAGTGTCTCGGCAGCCCGGTGCCGCCCACTGGTTATTCGCCCACGTGCCGATGCCGCGACGGGGGGTCGTCATGAAGCTGCGTAGTCACCATCACCACATGATTCACATCAGTTATCCCAACGGGCGATCGCAAGAACTCTGCGATGCATTCGGAATCCCAATTCACTTCGGCAGTAAGCGGGACGCCATGATTCATATCGAGAAGCTATTCTCCACGGTGTTTCGCAATCAGTTTGAGGTCGACGCATACACGACCGAGGGAGTCACGGTCGCACCCGGCTAGCTCAGGATCGGATTCGACCCGTACCCGGACGACCAGCATGTGCCACGCTGGTGGCGATGGTAGCTCAGCGCGACGAGGGACGTCTGCCTCCGGCTACTTCAGCACTCCCGGGGAGGCGATCAACGCCTCCCCGGCGTTTTATCCGAAGCGGCGCTCTCCGGCACATCGCGTGATGTAGACGACGCCCGATGAGGACGCTCGGAATCCTTGCCGTTCGCGCAAGCGAGCTGGAGACCCAGATGCATATGACGAGCGGCGGGGACGCCCTTCCGTCTCCCGCCGCCCGGAACGCAGAAGCAACGCAACCTTGCGGGCGAGGCGTAGGGGTTACGCCTCGCTACCAACAGTGTGAACCGTTGCGCCGCGCTAAGGCAACGCGAATTGTATCGGACGATGTATCGTGCCATGACACGAGCGATCGCTTCGGAAGCACGCGTGAAGACTTCTTCATCTGCGGCACTTAATGCGGACGGCGTGCGGCTCTGCTACTACGATGAGGGATGGTGGCCATCGCGCCTTAAGCGAAAGTGTGCGCTGGGCGAACGCAGCAGAGCATCGGATCTGCGCTGAGTACAGATAGCCTCCATCTCCGTGGTCGGCCCGATGCAACCCCGGTCGAGTCGCGTGGACGAACGGGAGACTATCGCGGTGTGGCAACGTCGAACGTGCCGAAGTTTCCCTGCGGGTGAGGTCGATGTGCCTGCCACGTCCCGACGTTGATGTCGGCGCAACTCGACGAGATTTGGCGGCGATGAACAAAGACCGTCGCGATCTTCAGTACCGTTTGATCATCCTCACCGCCGCTCTCGTGGTGATCCTGGTGTTCGGTTCGTGGCTGGTGTGGACCGACGCTGCGATCTATCAGTGGTTATTTCGCCTCTATAACGATCATGACTTTATGCGGGCGATGCTGGAACGGTGGGGCATATTCGCGCCGCTAGCATTCATACTGATTCAGGCGTTGCAGGTTGTCATAGCACCGATTCCTGGCGATGTGACGGGATTACTTGGTGGTTTCGTATTCGGTCAGCGGCTCGGATTCATCTATTCAAGTGTCGGGCTCACGATCGGTTCTCTGTTCGCCTTCTGGCTCGGACGACGTCTCGGGGCGCCATTCGTGAAAAGAATGACGAGCCCGGCAGTCTGGCAACGTCTCGACTTCATTGTTGAGGCCGAGGGCGCGATCTTATGCTTCATCATCTTCCTTGTTCCCGGCCTGCCAAAAGACACATTGTGTTACCTCTTTGGTGTAAGCCCTTTACCTTTCTGGGTGTTTGCTCTCGTCTCGACATTGGGTCGGATGCCAGGGACATGGGTGCTATCCGCTGGCGGGGCGAGGGTCGCAGGGGCCGAATATACTCAACTGCTGTTATTAAGTGCCGTCGTCACGGCGCTCGCGCTTCCCGTTTACTACTATCGGTCTCGTATCGTCAATTGGCTGCGTCGACGCGTCTGAGTTGGTTCCGTCTCTCGATCGCTTCCGCCCCCATTTACGCGATAATCGCGTGCGAGTCCTTCCCTGCGTCGCTATCTATATTCAGCGCAGATCTTGTGCCCCGACGAAGTCGCCCAGCGTATGCATGTACGCCCCAATTCCCACCAAGCCAACAAGACGAGTCCGATCGCCAGGATGAGAATTCCGAGAATGTGGGCCGCGATCGTCCTCCAACGATCCCTGCGATGGCGCGTCATGTCTGCATCCTAACGGGATGGAAGCGCTGAAGTTGGCGACAATTGTCCTACGACAGCTCATGAAGATCTCTTAATAAGCCAAGGTGTTTTCATCTGCGGCCGAGTCACCGTGCTATCGGCGGAGTGCTGCAGAATCTGTTGACGATTGGCCGGCCGCGAATCTAAAGTCGGGCCGCGCCACCGGAGAGGATATGTGTCCACCGTCGAGGCTCTGCGGCGTTTGCTATCGAGCGTAACCGCCGATGCGCTGTGTGACGCCTGCCTCGCCGCCGCGTGCGCCACCAGCCTGACTGATATGCGCGCAGCGATCAGAATGCTCCTCGACTCTGATCCAGACTTCCATCGCGGATCTTCGTGCTCGAGCTGCCGCCGCACCGTGCCAACGATCGTCTATCGAGAGTCGTGAGTCCGTTCGCGCCCCGTCGGGACGCGGCCACGTCCTGATACATTGCGGCGACCGCTTCGTGCGCTGGAGACCGGAGCGCCGCGACGGCCAACGTCCTAGTTGGACAACAGGGGGCGTGACATGCATTTCTCCTCCCGTCGTTGCTGCCTGGCTCTGATCGGAGCCGCAGTGCTGCCCGCATTCTGCTACGGCGCGGGGCCTGCGGCTGCCCAGGCGATGCAACCGCCGACAGAGTTGCAACGGCCGGCGCTTCAAACGGGGTCGGCCGCGCGATTCAACGAAGACTGGTCCGTCTTGGAGGGCGTGGATCTGGGCGCGACGGATGACTTCTGGGATCGCTTCAAGTTCATGCCTCTGACGCCCGACCAGTCGGTATGGCTCAGCCTTGGTGGCCAGGTCCGCGAGCGCGCGGAGTACTTCCGGCATTTTCTGTTCGGAGCCTCGAAGCCTGACGACACCGACGCCTACCTGCTGTCACGGTTTCGTCTCAACACCGACCTCCACGTGACTCGCTATTTTCGCGTCTTCGCCGAGGGGAAAAGCGCGTTCACGCTGGACCGAGATCTCGAGGGCGGTCGGACAACCGCGTATGTCGACGAATTCGACCTGCTCAACGGCTTCGCCGACATCATGATCCCGCTCGGCGAGCGGGCGAGCGCGACGCTGCGCGGTGGTCGTCAGGAGCTGCTCTTTGGATCGCAGCGCCTCGTCGGGCCCGGCGACTTCTCGAACGTCCCGAAGACCTTCGACGGCGCCGCCGCGTACGTCCGCGCCTGGGATTGGACAATCACGCCGTTCTGGGCAATGGCAGTCCCCATCGTTCACAAGTACCGCTTCAACGAGTCGACGATCGATCAACAGCTCTTCGGCGTCTTCGCCACGCGCCCGACCGCGGCCGTTGGACGGGCGCCGGCATCCGGCACGGTCCGGCCCCTGTATGGGGAAATCGACCTCTACTGGCTCGGCGTCAACAACGCGAACGCCACCTTCAACGGCACCTCGGGGAGAGAGATCCGCCACACGCTCGGAGGGCGGACCGCAGGCAAGATCGGCCAGACGGACCTCGACTTCGACGTGGAGGCGGCAGGCCAGTTCGGGTCGATCGGAAGCCACGACATTGCGGCCGGGATGCTCACCGCAGTGCTCGGATACACGCCGCGGGTGCCATGGCTCGCTCGTGTCTACATCGAATTCGATTATGCGAGCGGCGACCGTCGTCCTGGCGGCACCGTCAACACGTACAACCAACTCTACCCGGACGCCCATGCCTTCCTCGGGTACATCGACTACATCGGGCGGCAGAACGTCATCAGCGGCAATGGAGGTGTGATCGTTGCGCCGGTTCGCAACCTCACGCTGTCGCTTCAGCAGTACTTCTTCTGGCGCGCATCTGATCACGACGCCGTCTACAACAAGGCAGGAGGCGTTCTCCGGCCCGGGACCGGGACGACGGCGCGGTACGTCGGGGCCGAGACCGATTTCCTGGCCACGTATAACGTCACGCGACATCTACAGCTCTACGGCGGATACAGTTACTTTTCTGCCGGCGACTTCTTCGAGAAAACCGGCCCGCACAAGGACAGCCACTTCCTGTACGCGGCGGTGGAGTACACCTTCTAAGCAGGAACCTCCATGACACCTCCTCCTTCGCCATCCGCACAATGAGCCTCGCGATCTTCTTCATCCGACGAGCTTACCGTCCTCTCTCGGGCGCGTGCACGAAAGCCAGGTCGGCCGAATATTCGGACATTACGGGGTCAAGCCGTACCCCCGCAATCGATGAGGCTGTCGACCCAGGCGCAGCCCTCGCGCAAACCCGCCTCATCTGCGTCGGACTCGGTGCGATGAGGCATGCCGACGTCGCCGGCCTTCGAGTCCGCCTCAGATGCATCGACGACCCTTACGGCGCTCCAACGCGAGCGCCATTCTCCTGACGCGTGTTCTCGGGAGATCGCCGTGACGATGTAACCGCGATGCACCGTCTGCTTCACGCGCGGTCCGGAGGCATCGTCGCGGGATTCTAATGTTCCGAGTTGTCGAATCGGGCTGGTACTTAGTCTCAAAACAGGTGTTGGGCGAATCGCTGGCAGGAGCCTGAGGTCACTACACAAGAATCACCGATTCTCGCGGCGGACGCCTTACGGCGGCAACTCGTCCGTCAACGTCCAGTCGCGTGGCGCGGGCTTCGAAACGTGGAATTTATTCAGCGCATCCGCTACTCCGCGCTGACTGGCTTCCCACGGACTGCACCGCGCAAGCCGTGTCCGCGCGTGGCCCGCATCAGGGCTGCGCACCTTCGAAGGCGATCGCCCCTGGCCCGACGACCACAGCCAGTCCATCTCGCCGCTGCGGCGGCTCCGGGTCGTCTTGCACCACGGCACAGTCCGATGCTCGGGTGCGTCTTTAGTCAGGGATAAATGTGTCCAGGCATTCCCGACGAATCGAGCCAATCACCCGCTTGGCATACGCGTTTTAATCACTGCTACGCGGACGTCCAATGTCTGGCCATTGCCGTCTCTGACGACGTCCTCGAGAGGCCGGCGCGGCGAGCGGACGGCGGCGTGGCTCGCATATCCGAGCCTGAACACGAATGTCGGCTCCCAGCCGCCCGCGCGCGCGAAGGCCCCAAGAGCCGGACTGAACTCATCACTGCGTCCCAGCATCTGATTCCGGTCGATCATCTCGATAGGCTGATTCAGAGGCTGCGCCGCGAGACCTTGCGCGGTCAGCGCCAGATGCAAGCGCTGCCAGACACGTCCGGCCGCGATGGCTTGCGCCATGTCCAGACGGTCACGCACGAGGAGCATCCCGAAAACCGGCGCCGTCGCTACGTGCACGTCGCGCGTCGCATCGAGCCAGAACCGATCCGTGGTCGCGGCGCCGAGATCAGGAAGCATCTTGCCGACGACTGTAATGAGCTGGCTCGCTCCCGATGCGTCGATTGTGACGCCATCGCGATGGGCGACAATCTCACGCCGGCCGGTGCGCATCCATCGGAAGCTATCTGTCGACATCTCCGGGTCGGCAACGATGCGATCCGTCGCCGCCACGACGATCGCGCCGAGCTCGCGTCTCGCAGCGGCGTCGGTTACGAAAACAACGCGAACCTCCGGGCCCGACGTGAGACCGACGAGCTCGCGCAAATGGTCGGCCGCGATCGGCTTTTCACGATAGGGCCCGCGGTTCGTGCGCCGCTTGGGAATCGCGTCGAACAACGGACCGCGCGACGACCGCCCCGCTCCGAGCGCCATCCGTGCAGCCACGACGGGCTGCTCGCCTGGTGAAGGCGCCAGGCGACCGTTGGCTACTTGCACGTTGGTCATCAACCCGAACGCTTCCGCCGCGCGCACCAGGTTCTCGATGGCACAGCCCAATCCCAGATGCATCTCCCGCCGAAAGGGATCGAACGTGCCGAGGTGGCGGGCGCGATCGGCCAAAACAGTCAGCGAGACGCCAGACACCGCGAACAGCCAGGGCTGCGTGTCGTGCGGGCTGGCCGCAAGGATGGCGGAGCGCAGCGGCCGACGATTGCCGTCATGCTCGCTGCCGCGCCACTCGTCCCAGGGCGCGTATGCGGGTCCGGTCGCTCTCGCGAAAACACCCCGATACCAGGCGCGGGATCCCAGCCCGAACAACGCCAACGCGCCGGCACCACCCGCAATGACAGCCCTTCGAGGCGGCCCCGTGTTCACCGGGTCAGGAGGGCGAAATTGGACAGGTTCGGGCGCCGGATTTACATGGCAACGGCCAAGCACTGTCGGAGATGAAATTCCGGCTGACAATCACCGAAGCTGTCGTCCCGTATTAGACCCGTATTCAGGTCGCTTTACGGCGCGGCTTTCCCCGTCTTTTGTGGAGGGCTCACTCTTTTTGACCACGAGCCGCTCGATTCCCCCGCGGGGCGGCTCCCGACGTCTTCGGCGAACTCTTCTCGGCGTTGACGATCTGCTTGACGGCCCGGTTCGCGGCGCTGCCAATCCGTTCGACGGCGTCAATGGTTCCCCCGACGGCGCCTTGCGCCGCCGCGAGGAGATCGCCTCCGATCTGCTCCGCCGTGCGCATCGTCCCGCGCGCCGCAGCGATCGCGGTCACGCCGACCTCACGGCCGACGTCCCCAGCGCCACTCAAAGTGCGCCCCATGAGGTCGGTCGCTGCGCCCATCACACTGGCTCGCTCGCCGTTCGGTTTCGCCTTGGGTCGGGTCGTCTTCACTCGCTTGGGCATGGTGATCTCCTTCCGTTGATTCTAATTCCGATAGCAACTAGCCCCGATGACTCGATTCGGGGTGATGTCGATGGCAGCATCCTCAGGGAAGACCCACCGCTCGAACACAACACGGCGGGGGCAGACTTCTAGACGGTAACCGTTCGGCGTCAGCGCGCCTGCCTTCGCCTGGAGTTCACCATGCACGCGATGAAGCGTTACGAATTCCCTCAGATCTGCGAGCAGTGACGGCTGAAGCATCCCAGCACTGGCCAAGGCGCAAGACAGAGGACAATTCCGATGTCGTGGGCCAGCGGAATTTACTTCTCGAGTGCTGCCGAGGTCTCCCTCAACTTCTTCGCTAGATCTCTGTACGACCCGCGCGTGATCACCTGCTGGAACTGGGCGCCGTAGTTCTCGATCAAGTTCATGCCGTCGACATCAAACTCGTAGACTTTCCACCGTTCGCCGCCGTGAAGTCTCATCCGATAGGTCACATGACGCTCGCCGCCGTATCGCATGATGGTGGTAGTGCGCACTACTGCGCGTTCGCCCTCAATGCTCTCTCCCAGGAACGTGAAGCGTTCGGCCTGGCCCATTTGGGCCTTCGACGTATAGACCAAGGCAAAGAAGTGGGCGAAGAGCCGAATGAACTCCTCCCGTTCCTCGGGCGTCCGCTCTTGCCACTGTGCGCGAAGCGCGTTCTCGGCGATCGCCGGCCAGTCGAAGATATCGTCCATCGCGGCTATGGCCGCCTGTCGGTCCTCCGGGCGAACGTTCACGGTGGTGCAAATCTTCTGAATTCTTTCGATCCGGTCCCGGAGTTGGTCAGTCGGCGCCCCTGCTACGGCGCGCCACGGCGAGCACAGAGACACCACCACCGCGACCGCAAAGAAGATCGTCAAAGGTAGTTTCATCGCACGGAACAACGCCCTAATGAGGTGCACGTGCCAAAACGTCGGTCGCCAGGGCAATGCTGTCTGGAGACTCTGATACATTTGTGGTCCACAGGGTCATCGCCGGTAGAGCGGGCATGACCTGTGCCAGATTCTCTGAACAAACCTTCACGGGAGAACCCGGAAAAATCGCGGCGGCGACCCCGGTGATGCCCTCAGTGAGGGATCGTCAATTCCACCGCGAGCATCGCCATGTCGACCGCGGCGTCATCAGATAGCACCCCCCCTCGAAGACGACACTGCACGCGCACGCCACTTCCAGTCGGTAGCCGTTCGGTGTTGGGTCGCCCGCTTTGGGTGTGTGTCAGCAGGTCCAGACGGCCTTGGACGAAGGTCGGGTGGCGGAAGCCGCCCTGGTGGCAAGATCTGTGGGCTGAATGTCATTGATGCCACGGCCGCACGGTGCGAAAACATGAGCCCGGGTAGCGGCCCGGACAGGAGGGCGTTCATGACCCCGCGGCGAATTGTGATGGTCGCGATGCCTTGCGCGGAGGTGATGGAGATCGGCGGGACGCTCGACGTCTTCTACGCGGCGAACGTTCTCCTTGCCGAGGCAGGATCATCGGATCCGGGCTATGCCGTCGAAGTGGTATCGCCCGTCGCGGTCGTCCGAAGCTGGCCCGGGCTCTGCATCAAGGCCGAGCGCTCATATCGCTCCGTTCGAGGGCCAATCGACACGCTGATCATCACCGGCACCGACACGGCAGCCGAGGCTACGCAGGATGGCGAGCTTGTCAGCTGGCTCGCGAGCGTGGCGCCGCGGACGCGGCGCTTGGTCGGGCTCTGTACAGGCACATTTGTCCTCGCTGCGGCCGGACTCCTTGATGGTCGGCGAGCGACCAGCCACTGGCTGTTTTGCGACGAGCTCACGCGGCTGTTCCCGAAGATTCACGTTGAACGCGACCCGATCTACGTCCGTGACGGATCGATTTACACCGGTGTGGGCGCAAGCGCCGGCCTGGATTTGGCTCTAGCGCTCGTGGAGCAAGACGTTGGCCGCCGCATCGCGCTCGACGTAGCGAAGCGAGAGGTCTTCTTCCTCAAGCGGCCGGGAGGCCAAGCACAGTTCAGTGTCCAGCTCTCTGCGCAGATCGCCGACCGCGAGCCCCTGCGTGATCTTCAGATGTGGATTGCCGATCATCCCCATGCAGATCTGTCGGTGGACGCCCTGGCGCGCCGCGCAGCAATGAGCCCGCGGAATTTCTGCCGGGTTTTCGTCCGTGAGGTCGGCATGACGCCTGGCCGTTTCGTTGAGCGCGTGCGCGTCGAGGCCGCACGCCGTCTGCTGGAAGAGAGCGCGCGCAGCGCTCCTGAGATTGCCGTGGCGTGCGGATTCGGCAGCGCGGAGACCATGCGACTCGCCTTCCGTCGTGCGCTCGGGGTGAGTCCGAAGACCTATCGGAGCCGCTTCTACAGCACGGTGTAGTCATAGCGGAGGAGGATCCGGCATGGTTGCTCGGGCTGCGCTGAACGAGCTCAGCGCGTCTACTCTCGAGGCCGTACGATCGATCGCGCCGATCATCGACAAACACGTCGAGACCATCGAGCGTGATCGCCTCCTCCCAAAAGAGCTCGTCCGCGCGCTCGTCGATGCCGGCGCATTTCGGATGCTCGTCCCGCGCTCACTCGGCGGCGATGAGCTGGATCCGATGAGCGTCTGTGAGGTGATCGAAGAACTTTCGATTCACGACGGGGCAGTCGGCTGGTGCGCGACGATCGGCGCGTGCAACGGTCTCTTTGGTGGCCTGCTCCCACGGGACGGCGCGGCGGAGATCTATGCCGACCGTGACGTCGTGCTCGCTGGACAGTTTCGCCCGAGCGGAACCGCGGTCCAGGTGGACGGCGGCTATCGCGTCATCGGCCGGTGGCCGTTCGCTAGCGGGATCATGCACAGCCGGTGGCTCATGGGCGGCTGTCAGATCGTGGAACCGAGCGGTGCCGCCACCGGAGCAACGAAGCTGATGTTCATGCCGCGCGAGGACGCGACAGTGGTTGATACGTGGCACGTCGGCGGCCTACGAGGCACCGGCAGTCACGACTTCGAAGCGAAGGACGTCTTCGTCCCGGCCAGCCGCTCCGTGTCGTTCGCCGATCCACCCGTCGAACCGGGCCCCCTCTACAGCTTCCCCTCGATCGCTATGTTCGCCACGATCATCGCCAGCGTCCCGCTCGGCATCGCGAGACACGCGATCGAAGCCTTCAAAGAGCTTGGCGGCGTCAAGAAACCAATGGCCTTGCAAGGGCTATTGCGTGACGGGGCCGTGGCGCAGTCGCACCTCGGTGAAGCGGAGGCGTTCTTGCGAGCCGGACGTGCGTTCCTTTTCGAATCGCTTCGGTCCGCTTGGCAAATTGCTCAGCGTGGTGAACGTTTGACCTGGCATGACCGCGGCCTGCTGTGGCTGTCGGCGACGCAAGCGGTCACTCAGGCGCTGCATGCCGTAGACCTCGTCTATCGCGCGGGTGGCGCGGCGTCGGTGTACGCCTCAACCAGACTCGAACGCTGTCTGCGCGATATCCGTACCGCGTCGCAGCACGTGACGGTGATGACGACGAATTATGAGGTCGCCGGTCAGTTCTTCTTCGGCGCGGACGTATCGCGAACGGTTTGGAGCCGCGACTCCAAGCGCACGGAGTAATGCGACGTGGACGTCACCTATCGCCCCGCGCGACCTGAGGACGTCGAGCCAGGCGTGCGTGTGGTCCAGCAGGCATTCAACGAGTTGCGCACCCGGAATGGGCTGCGCCCGGTGGCGCTCCGCGAGCCCGCGTTTCAGCGCTTCGTCCATGCCGAGGACCCGACCGGCCTCTGGGTCGCCGAGGCGGAGGGTACGATCATCGGCTTCGGCTTCGGCTGGATGCGTCAGCGCTTCTGGTACCTCGCGCAGCTCTTCATCCGTCCCGACATCCAGGCCCGCGGCATCGGCCAGACGCTGATGTCCCGCACCCTGGAGCAGGCCGCGCGCAACGGGGCGGAGAACCGGGCCCTGATCACGCTCGGGTACAACATGGACTCGACCGGTCTCTACATCCGCAATGGCCTCTATCCGCGCGAGCCGCTCTACCGCATGGTCGCGCCGGCCGTCATGCTGGCCGGAAGGCTCGTCGCGGATTCCGACACAATGGCGACACCGCTCAGCCCTTGGCCCGGCGAGCACACCTGGCTCGACGCGGTCGAGGACGCCGTGATCGGCTTCCGGCGCGAGACGCAGCACCGTTATATGCAAAGCATCACCGGGATGCGCGCGCTCCGCATCGATGCAAGAGGGCGTCCGGCTGGCTATGCATATGTGTCGGCCGAGGGTCATGTCGGGCCGATGCTCGCCGCGCCTGGGGCGGACGAAGCGGCGGTAGTGCTGGCGGCGATTCGCGAGGGCCTGGCCGGAGCGCCCAAGCACGTCTCGCTTGTCGTACCGGGACGGGCCGAGCGGATCCTCGCGGTGCTTTCGCGACTCGGCTTTCGCGTCGAGGAATCGATGCTGATGATGGCGGCCTATGCATTCGGCGACTGGTCGCGCTACCTGCCGAACAGTCCCGGTCTCATGTAGACGAAAGGGGTTAGCGGCCTCTGCGTCCGCTAACCCCTCGCGTCCATGGTTGCGGGGGCTAGTTTTGAACCGGCGACCTTGCCCGGGCGGGATTCGAACCCGTGTTTGCGGTCCGCCACGCGCTTTCGAAATGCTCGCACGAAGTTAGGTGCTGTTGACTCAGCGGCAGCGCCCTCGGGACTGAAATCCGCTCTTGATTTCGTCGGTCGACCATCCTGACTCGCATTAGTTCTCAAGAGCTGGGAATCGGACCTACATTCCCGGCGGCCCTTCGTCCTCGTCGAAGTTATCCAACGAGGTTCGGACTTGACCTCGCGCACGAAACAACTACCAACAGCGACAAGAAGACGGCGCCTTCTCGGTAAGCCCACGCCGGGGAAGGCGCCGCAGACTATGCAGGATGTAGTCGCTGCCTCTCACCGGCGTCCCCTGTGGCGCCTGTCCGCCAGCCGTCTCGAGATACGGGTGGGACGGCGAAGGCGCCGGATAGCGGCAGGACAGCGGCGGACATGCCTGAAACCAGCCCCTTGGCGACGCTACTCGGGACTCTGAAAGACTTGCGTGATCTATCGTCGCCGTCGCCCACCACCTCGGCCACCGCCCCGTCCACGGCCACCGCCTCGGCGGCCGCCGCGTCGCTTTGTCGTGCCGCGTTTCTTGTGGGCCGTAGCATTCGCGTGGCAACGGTCGTGGAAACCTTGGTCGAATTGTTGAATGCCACCGAGAGGAGTGTCGCAGTAATAGCAGTACCGAATCTGCTGAGTCTCAAGAGGGTCAGCGGGATCTACGGGTCTCCAGGCAGTCTTCGCGTCATCAGACATCGCCGCATATTGCGCCGCGCACACATACTGACGCCCTTGGGCAGCGAGCGTGCGCTGTCCAAACCATGACGGAAGATCTTCGACCACCTCGCAGACTTGGCAGAAGTGCTTCACGCTCGGCTCCGCGGCTTACGGCGTTGTCTCGGTTCTCGTCTTTCCTTTGGCAATGATTCCCAGAAGAACGTCCACGAAGCCGCAAACCTTGAGCGCGCCCTCGCGACTCAGCTCGTCGCTGACTTCGTGGTGGATCGGCCCTCGAAACGCGAGCGTCAGGCCTTTGAAGATGCTGTGGAACCCCTCCTGCTCAGCCTTCTCGCCGCTAAGTCTTAGAATCGTCTTGTCCGGATCAGGATTGACGACCTTACCGATGACATCCACTGGCTTCCAATAGCCTGTGAGGCCGCCGACCTTCTTGAGGCGGGCATCGAGGATCGTCGTTGCCTCACGCACCACACGATCGTAAGGACCACGGCCTTTGAGGATATCTCCGCAGCGTTTACGAATTTGCGTGTCGCTCAGAAGGTGATCGACGGCGTCCCGAACCGGATCCGCTTTCCTGCCTCGTGCCGGCGCGGGTTTTCCATTCGACTTTCCCCGTGCGGTAGGCCGGCTGGCGGCATTGCCGCCGTTGCTGGTGGCCTCCCGGACCTCCTGCTGGAGATGCGGAGGTAACTCGCTATATACACGCCCGGTCGCGATACCGTGCTGCTTCGCCAATAGAATCTGACTGGTCTGCGGTGAAATGCTTTGCTTGGAGGCGCGATGACTGATGGTCTCTCGTAGGGACTTCTTGGACAGCCCTGTCTTCTTTTCCAACTTCTTCAGCAGATTCTGATCCAGCACAGCCATAAGGTGTTTTACCCTAGCGGTGCCTTACTCTCGTTCGCTAGATCGCGTCTTGAGATGACGGGTAATCTGCGTGACTCGGGCCATACCGCACCCGACAACCTTGCGGATCGAATGACCGTTAACTCCGGCGAGAGCTAACTGCACAATCAGCAAATCCTTGATTGCGTCTGTCACGGGATCGTTAGGTTTCTTCGCTCGCTTTGCCATCAGCTGCCCGTCCTTCGTTTTGCACCTGCCTTCGCACGTTTCATTCGCGTCGTCCGCGACCAGCGGATAGTGGCTGGGCTTCGGTCCAGCAAGGCGCCGATATCGCCAGATGGAATGCCCATCTTCGATAGAACCCGAATTTGTGCGGCTGGCTCTTTATTTTGAATGGCAATAAGGGCCGCGACGCGATCAAGCTTCGCGCTGATTTCGGACAGCAATTGTCGTTCAGTCTTATCTTTGTCCTCGGCACGTCTCCTCACGGACTTTTGCCTCTCCGCCTCCGCGGTTCCCGACGGATGCCGGCCAAGGCGACCCGGACCGTGTTGGCAGTCGTCCCAAGTGCTCGCGCGATGTCCCTGGGCGGCAGACCCGCACCCGAAAGCAAGGCAATCCGTTCTCGTTGTGGGCGTCCAATGCCAGCCGAGCCGGCGAGCAAGCGGATGATGGTGTCCAAACGCTCGGTGATAACCTGGGCGACGCCGGAGTCTCTCCCCACTGCCTCATAGATCTCATAATGCAACGGCTCGTGTCAAACGCTTTATCTAAGCGTGCTTTGCTAAGGACCATTAGTACGGAGTTGAGGTGTTACCTAAGAAAGTCACACGTAGTACTAACAGCCATGGATGCAACGGGCGGCTTCCATTCGCCTGGCGATGACGGCCGGCATACCTCGCGACCAGCACATCTACAGGGGCTTACTCCGGCACGACCTTGGGATCGTCGCGCTCCGCCGCATGCTAGACTCCGCCGCGAGGTGACGCCATGCCGAACATCCTCGATCGCATGCGCGCGGCTGGTCATGATCCAGACTTCGACACCAACAAGTGCAAGCGATGCGGTATGGACGCTTCTTATTGGGATGATCACGGGCACCCGCGTTGCGAAGGGAAGGCGACGCCGACGAGGTAACTTCTCTCCGAGATGCCGGACGCCCTGGTGACACTACCCAGGGCGCGCGGCGTCGCCTGCAACGAGTGTCGATCGGCTCAGCGTTGGCGCGGGTTACTCATCCCATCGAGGCCGCTCGAGAAGTCCAGTTCCTGACATTCGATGGTCTTCGTCGGCGCGTTCCAACTCACGGTGAGTGAGTCGTCGGTAACCTTGAAGAGGCTTTGCGCACAAAGTTTGTTGTCGCTGCCGTGCGTCGTTACCGTCTTCTCGTGAAGCGTCCACAGGATTGGCCCGGTCGGGTCCTTCATCTTCTTGATCTCGTAGGGAACCAGCGTGAACACCTTGATAACTCCGCAGAGTCCGTTCGGCCCCGAGTTTTCTACCCATCGATCACCCTGCCGCACCAACGTTGAGCGCCAGTCGGTCACAACGCACCGACATTTAACCGCATCATGTTCGTCCATCGCACGGAATACCGCCAGCAACGCATCACGTGTAGGACGCTCGCAAAATGCTTTGATCGCCGTGAAATCTCGATTCGCCCAGACGTTGTACTTCAGATACTTTGGGTCAGACTGCATCACCTTCTTGTCACCACAAAAAGACTTCTTCATCTCGGCCGTGTACTTGGCTGGATCAGCCTCAATTTCCTTTAGTAACCCATCAAAGTCCTTCTTGCGGTCTTCGTCCTTCCGAGTTTTCCACAACCCAAAGGACGTGAAGTAGCATTCCAGCTTCTCTCGATCATGCGAAGGGACACACGAGCCAGATGTTGAGGTGATGATTTCGCCGGATGGGTCAACGTTCTGCATCGCGCCGACGATAAACCGTTCGTGATCTGCGAAGGCTGGATATGCTGCGGCGATCACGAGGGTGACCGCGATCGTCAGCGCCTTAAGTGCCATCGTCGTCCTCCTCGGCGGGGACGCCAGTGTATCCGATTCGCGACGTTGCCATCCGCGTCCGCTGGCGCGGGAGGACGGCGCGGAGGCTGCCTCTGGCGCGGCTGCTGGCGACAGTCAGGCAGTCAGAAGGCGCGGAGTCGCGCGGACGACGACGAGCGCGGACTACGTGTCAGGCAGTCGCGCGGCGTCGCCTAGTCGAGGCCGCATGACGTCGGATTCGTGGTTCTTGGATTCGTGGTTCTTCAGAGCGAGACAGAGGCGGGAGTCTATCGTGCCGATCTTCAGGAAGCGCTTTCGTCCCCGAAACGCCCTTAGTTAAATCTGAGGGAGTAGATCAGTCATTCATCGCAGCATCGTGAGACTGGTGCACGCATGCCCCTAACGAAACAGGCGATTTCAGGAGCCGCCGGCCCTATATCTCAGTTTGACCGTTTCTCCGAAACGTATCGGAGAGCACTCGAATGCGCGTTCTATTCCCCAAGCAAGAGCATCCGCTGACTGTGTTGAGGCAGTATCTCGGAGCGCGTCCCGCGCCGACATCATGACTCTCGCCTTGGAAAGAGCGGCTTCGGCGCCTGAACCCGCGTGCCGGCACCGAGGCCGCCCCAGCGGAGTCCCTGAATCCAGTTCGCGGCTGGGGTGACACCAAGCTGCGTAGCAATCCTGTCAGCTGTCTCTGGCAGAAATGGTCGCAGGGCCTCCCCCACGAGCCGCAGACACTCCGTAAGGTCCCAGAGAACGATGTCTAGCTGGCGTCCCGCGTCGGAGTTGCCCTGGCGCTCATCTCGCGATAAAGCCCACGGTTTCATCTCCTCCACGAACCGGTTTGCCGATCCAACCAGGGAAAAGACCGCTTCGAGGGCTATGCGCGGATCCCATTCCTCACTGAGAGCACGGTGCAGAGCAGCCGGAAGCTGACCGGCGACCGCCCGAAGTGAGAATGCAGTGGGAGCTTTCCTCGTGACCCCGCCTCTTCGGTAGCGATGGATCATGCTGGTCGTCCGTTGAAGCAAGTTCCCGAGATCGTTCGCAAGGTCGGCGGTGTAGGCACGAATGAAGCTCGCGTCCGTGTAATCGGCGTCTTCTACGGGTGGGACCTCACGAAGTAGCCAGTACCGAACCGCGTCAACGCCCCATGACTCGGTGAGCGTGATGGGGTTGATACCTGTGCCGAGCGTTTTGCTCATTCGTCGGCCTTCCTGTGTCAGAAAGCCGTGGACGACGATGGTCGTCGGCAGCGGTGCCCCGACGGACAGCAACATGGCGGGCCAGTACACAGCGTGGAATCGGAGGATGTCCTTGCCAATCACGTGGACCCGATTTGAATTGTCAATCCAGTACCGTCGGTAACGTGCGAGATCAGTACCATAACCGAGCGCAGTAAGGTAGTTCGTGAGGGCGTCGAACCAGACATACATGACCTGATTCGGGTCGCCTGGAACCGGGATTCCCCAGCCTCGCGCTCGAGCTTGTGTCCGCGAGATACTGAAGTCCGTCAAGCCGCGCCCGATGAATGCTTGGACCTCGTGATGGCGAGATTCCGGGAGCACCCGCAGCGCGCGAGAATTGAATAGCTCAGCGAGCCGACCCTCATAGCGCGAGAGCCGAAAGAAGTAGTTCTCCTCCTCGACGACTTCGGGCTGGATTTCGTGCTCGGGACAGCCCCTCTCGACCAACTCCTCAGGGTTGTAGAAGCGCTCGCAGCGGACACAGTACAGGCCGCGATATGGTCGCTTGTACACGTCGCCCGCCTGGACGCATGCCTCCCAAAAACGTTGCGCCCCTTCGAGATGCCGCGGGTCGGTGGCCGTCCTAATAAAGTCGTCGTTACTGATATGAAGCTTGTTCGTCAGGGTTTCGAAGACTTCAGCATTTCGATCCACCAGCACCCGCACAGGAAGTGCTTCACGTTCAGCGGCCAGGACATTCGTCAGACTGTTCTCGTCGGTGCCCGTCAGGAACCAGGTGTCGTCACCGCAGAGACGGTGATAACGGGCGAGGACATCCGCCTGGACCAGCTCAAGCGCAAAACCCAAATGCGGTTCAGCGTTGACATAGGGAATGGCGGTGGTGATGAAGAACGAACCCATTCCGTGCCTCCTCGTCGTCGGCCCGCGGCCGCAACGAAGAAAGCACGACGGCCACGGGGAGTGGGGAGACCCACCCGTGACCGCAGCGCGTGTGGTTAGTGCGCCGCCCCTCGGGTGGGCGTCTCCATGACCATCATGAAGGCACGACTGTTACGCTGCATGGCCCCGATCATAGTCGCAGCCCCGTCTTCAGGCAAGCCGCATGGCCGCCAGTACTCAGCAATCATCGACGCTCGATGCGCAGGCCGTGAGCCGCATGTCTCTGCCCGTTCTCATGGAACGACGCTCGTCGCTGTCGCCACGGCTTCGTCGTGCAATGCAATGCCGTCTTCGATATGACCGGAAGCGAGCAGCACGTATCCCAGCGACAGGAGCGTCGCACACGTGGGGACGCAAATGCGCGTTCTAGTGCTCTCCCGCCACTCAGTGAGTGGTGCTGCTTCAACGGACTTCGCGCTCCTCAGCCGTCCGTTGCCGTGAGTCGGTCTTCCTGTTGAGGAACCCTACGACCAGGGTCGTCTGCGCAGGCCTGCGCCTGTCGTTCTACTTCAGCTTTGAGTACCGCGTAGTCTGAGGCGGTCCACTCCGCAACCGTGTGCTGCTCTGGCTCGAACTTCCGCAGAAGGCAGAGCCGCTCCATACGAGCGTCGAATCATCCAGACGCATCAGACGCGCCAGCACCATAGTCCCGAAAGAGTAACGGCGTGGTTCTACCGAATCTTCTCGGTGAGCTTCTCCAGCATCTCGGCGACGTTCCGCCGCGACGCGCCGGCCAGTGATTTCTTGGGTGGCACCGGGCACCCCCTCGGTGAATGGGGCACGCAGCCTGCGCTCGGCCGCCACCGTGAGACTTCCCTCCTCGGCGACGGCAACGAAATAGCGGAGGTGTCGTAGCTCCATAACGTGCCCCATGCCTCTGAGGTATGGCGCCAGCCTGCAAAGTATTGGAGAGCGGCGTCACCATAACCTAGCTTTCAGCATCCGAAGGCATGTCAACGGCGTTCATTCGGCAGCCGTCATGGCGAACTAAATCGGAAGGAGCGGCGATATGGGTACCCCGGTTGTCTTGATCACCGGCGCGCTAACTGGAATCGGGCGTGCGGCGGCGCGCGCGTTCGCGCAGGAAGGTCACCGCACCGTTGTTGCCGGTCGCCACGAGGACGCCGGCCAGAAACTCGTGACTGAGCTACGCGCACTCGGCACTGAAGCCGAATTCGTCCGTACGGATGTGCGCCACGAGGACGAGGTGCGGAACTTGATCGCTCGGACCGTCGCGCGCTTCGGTCGCCTGGACGCTGCGGTCAACAACGCCGGCACCGAAGGCCAGCCCGGTCCGGTGACGGAGCAGACCGCCGACACCTATGCCGCCACCTTCGACACCAATGTGCTCGGCACGCTGCTGAGCATGAAGCATGAACTGCGCGTCATGCAGGCTCAGGGAAGCGGCAGCATCGTCAACATCTCCTCGACCTACGGTCACGAAGGAGGGGCGGGCGCATCCGTTTACGCTGCCAGCAAGCACGCCGTCGAAGGCATGACGAAGTCCGCGGCGCTCGAGGCGG
>Ga0075433_10000163_pt1 | contig 36379 bp, 26 predicted proteins | sample RhiMethybrSRZTD2_FD_75299 | JGI IMG/M metagenome (GOLD analysis project Ga0075433, IMG submission 75299) | Populus rhizosphere microbial communities from Tennessee, USA - Rhizosphere MetaG P. TD hybrid SRZTD2 | ecosystem: Host-associated > Plants > Roots > Rhizosphere > Soil | place: USA... | reverse complement strand
GTCAATGACCAAGCCGATGACCTCGGCAGCGATCATGATGCTCCTCGAGTCCGGACGACTGGGGCTTGACGATCCGGCGGGGCGCTATGTGCCGTCCATTGATGCCATGAAGGTCGCGACGCACATCAACGCTGATGGATCGTTCCAGTCGCGTCCGCCCCGCCGTGCCATCACGATCCGCGACCTGCTAACGCACACTTCCGGAATCGGGTACAGCTTCTCGGACCCTCTCCTGTTCAAGCTCCAGCAAAGCGGAACAGCCGAGCAGGACTTGCCGTTGCTCCATGATCCTGGCGAGAAATGGACGTACGGCGCGAGCACGAAGTACCTGGGTGACATCGTCGAACGGATCTCAGGGCAGCCCTTTGATGCGTTCCTGCGCACACGCTTGCTGGAACCTCTCGAGATGGCCGACACCTCGTTCGAGGTGGCCGCGGGCGCCCGCACCCGTCTTGTCACGTTGCATCAGCGCGCGAGTGGCACCTTGACGGAACGGCCGAATCCGGATGTCGCGCGGAGTCCTGTGCGCGGAGACGGCGGCTTGTTCTCGACCGCTCGGGACTACGGAAAATTCCTCCGTCTGTTCCTGAATGGAGGCAAGGCAGGCTCGACGCGCCTTCTCGGGGAAACGGCGATCCGTGACATGACGCGAAACCAAATCGGTCAGCTGGTGATCCAGCGACAACCGGCCGCAAACTCTTCGCTCAGCCAGCCGTTTCCCCTCGGCGGTGCAAGCGAGCACTGGGGATTTGGCGACACTTGGGGCCTGGGGTTCCAAGTTGCGGCGCCTACCACAGTGCAGCATCGCCGCGCGCCGGGCAGCTATAGCTGGGCGGGCATCGACAACACCCATTTCTGGGTCGATCCGCAGCGAGAGATCGGTGTCGTCGTGCTGATGCAAGTGCTCCCGTTCTACGACGCCGCGTGCATCAAGCTGCTGACGGACGTAGAAGAGCTCGTCAACCGATACGTAGCGGAGTCGTCACGTTAGAAGATCACTTTCACGGGCGACCCGCCAAGACCGACGCACGAACGTCGTATACTCTCGGCCGCAAGCGATTTCCTCGTCGGCCTCATCTGCGAAGGAGAGACGCATGGGCTCGAAGCCACTGAACCGAAGGGCGCTGCTCAAGAGCGGTGCCGCCGTTGCCGGCGGTTTGACTTTGGGGGCGGCGGCGCCAGCATTGGGCGCCCAGCAGACTCCGGACTCCCACCATGCGCCACCCTCGTGGCCGATGATCAAGGGCGACAAAGACATGGTCGCCTACGGCGACCGATCGAAGTACGTCACGTCGGTACGCATCGCGCATCCGGTCGGCGGCAGGCCTTCTCCCGATCAATTCGGGCTGACGTTTCATATTGCCACCCCGCTCCAGGACTCGGTGGGTGTGATCACGCCGTCGTCGCTCCACTACGTGGCGACGACCCGTGGCGCGTTCATGCCGGACATCGATCCCAAAGAGCATCGTCTGATGATCCACGGCTTGGTGGACCGTCCGCTCACGTTCACGATGGAAGACCTTAAGCGCCTTCCGTCCGTCACCCGTCTTCATTTCATCGAATGCGCGGGTAACCGGTCGTCGCGGGCCGCGAAGAACGTTCAGCAAACGCACGGCATGGCGAGCTGCGCGGAATGGACCGGCGTGCTCCTGTCGACGCTGCTCAAAGAATGCGGCGTGAAAAGCAGCGCGAAGTGGTTCGTCGCCGAAGGCGCTGAGGAAGTGAAGGGCGCGTCGAGCATGCCCATGGCCAAGGCGATGGATGATTGCATCCTCGCCTACGGCATGAACGGCGAGGCCGTGCGACCCCAGAACGGATTTCCACTGCGACTGATGGTTCCCGGGTTCGAAGGAATCTTCCACACCAAGTACATTCGGCGAATCAAGATCGTCGATCGGTACTACATGAACTACAACGACTTCGGTCATCTCGATCAGGAAGCCAAAGTCGCGGCACTCGAGTACCAGATCGGTCCGAAGTCGGTGATCACGTTCCCGTCCGGCGAACAGCGGCTGCCCGGAAAGGGCTTCTACGAGATCAGCGGTCTGGCGTGGTCAGGCGGCGGCGCGATCAAATTGGTAGAAGTGTCGACCGACGGCGGGAAGAGATGGAACAAGGCCGAGTTCAAGGGCACCCCGCAACGCATGGCCTTTACCCGTTTTGGCTATCAGTGGAATTGGGACGGCAGCGAGACAGAGATCTTGTCGCGCTGCACCGACGAACTGGGGCAAGTGCAACCGACGCGCGCTCAGATCGCCAAGTACTGGAACAAACCCTACGATCAAACGTTCAGCGTGCCGGGGTTGGACAACAGTGCTCAGCCCTGGCACATCGCGAGCGACGGGAGCGTGACCAATGGGTTCGCATAGGATTCTCGCGTTCGCATTCGTGCTGACCATGTTGCTCATAGGCGGCGCCTCCGCGTTGGCGCAGGGGCCATCGTTCGGGATAGGACGCACGCCGACCGCGGAGGAAATCAAGGCGCTCGACATCTCCATCGGCCCGACGGGAGAGGAACTTCCACCGGGAAAAGGAAACGCCAAGGATGGCGCGCAGCTCTATCGCACGAAAGGCTGCGCCGGATGCCACGGCGCGACGGGCATCGGGGGCGCGGCTCCCAATTTGAAAAGCAAAGATCCCAAGAACCCCGATGTCTGGGCTCGAGGACGAATCCTGCCGCTGCGCGCGCCGTTTGCGACGACTGTGTGGGATTACATCAATCGCGGCATGCCTCTCAATAAAGAGGGCACGTTGACCGCCGACGAGGTGTACTCGCTGACGGCGTTTCTGCTCTTCATCAACGATGTGATCCCGGAGGACCAGGCACTCGACCAGCAGAGTCTGCCAAAGGTGAAGATGCCTCTCGGCGACAACTACGCGCCGCTCCCTGAGTGGAAGCCGAGGACGAAACGCCTTCAGGGTTACCCCTTCTAGACGTTCGTCGCGCGTCGGCTTCCGCAGGAGTCGATCACCCAGTTGCGCTACCGCAATGACACGTGGGCCGGATGCGGCAACGCGTTCACGAGTTGAGCCGGCGACGATACCAGCGGGTGCGATTCGAGGCCACGAATGCCGTCGGACGCAATGGCGCCGGACATCGCGGCCCTGTTGTCTCCCTCGAACTGCGCGATGTGATCGCGCAGCGCCTGATTGAAGTTGGCCGGATCGCGGCGGATCGCCTGGTACGCTGACGGCGACAGCTGAACGTTGATGGTGTTCGCCGCAGCGACCAGCGCATCGAAGGCGGCGCGCGCCTCTTCCACGGCCGACGCGTACTCATAGGACTGATACGCGGCGAGCGCATTCCCGGCCCGCCTGTCAGCCTCCGTCAGCGCACTGGCGACAGAACCCGAGCGCGGCGACGATGCGATCTGAGACACGACGAAGTTCGACACATCGAGGTATTCCCAGGTCAGCCAGCGCTGGACGTTGTCCAGCTCGAAGCGGCTGTAGTCGTTGTTCACCATGGCGTAGGTCATCAACCCCGATGCGTAGTTGCCCGACAGCGAGAAGAACAGGGCCGGATTCCCGAAGAACGGAAAGAACTCGCCCACCCCGCAGGTGTCGGTCAAACAGAGATAGCCGCCGAAGGTGTGGCTGAAGCCGAGATGATGGCCCATCTCGTGCTCCAGCAGCGCACCGTTGCCAATGAAGGAGTTGGTGAACGGAGATTTCGAGGTGAGGATGAAACTCTGACGCGTGGCCGGAAGCTGCGTCGGCGTCTGTGTCGGGATGATGTAGTTGTCGAACGCGACAGCGATCCACAAGCGCTGATCCAGTTCGGGCGGCACGTTGAACTGGAAGATCGGCACCTCGTAGTCCGGCGCCCCAGTCAGAAACTGAAACAGGTGACTCGTGAAGTACGACTGGAGATCGCCTTGCGCGTCGCCGCCGCTTCGGTTGCCATAGCAGGACTGGCCACCGCCACCGCGAGTAGCGGTCAAGCTGCACTTCCAGATTCGACCGAGATTGCTGTCGACGTCATCCGGCTGCGCGGTCACCGCGACGCCGATGTCATACGGAAGCGCGTTCATCTTCGTGATCACACGCGAGGTGTCGAGCAAACCCGCAAAGCTCTGCCCGCTCCAGCTCCACTGGTTGATGTCCAGCACGAGCCGGTGCGGCAGCATCGGCGGTGTGAGCGCAGGTGGATAGAGCGGCGCGGCATAGGCAATCTGCGACGTGAAGACATATCCGGCGAGGGCGGTGACGTCCCACGCCAGGTCGTCTTGCGTCAAGGGTCGATACGTGCCCGAGCCGTTGACGTAGTCGGCCGTGTGATGAAAACGATAGTCGGGATACGGCAGACCGAAGTTGGTGGCGCCGCTGATGCGCGGCACATCCGCCACCAGATCGAATCCACCGGTCCGCCCCATCGGGCCGGCTGACACGTCGTAGAACCACAGGCGATGAAAGATGCAGTCGCCCTGGCATGTCTCGGGATCCTTGTCGTTGGTCGCCCCGTACCCCGCCAGCTCGTTGGCCGTCGAGAAGCCGCGCGGGAAGCCGGTCTCGGGATCGGGTTCGCTGCCGTCGAGATAAATGTGGTCCACGTAGTCGGAACGCCCCCACCAATTGAGCAGCACGACCGTCGGTTTGGTCACGTCGACGCCAAGCAGATCAGGGAGGTTCTGAGACAACACCTTTTCAACGAACGCGGCGTCCAGAAGATAGTTCTTCGTAATCGTTCGCGTGTTCACGCGAGGTGCCGCGGGATCGAAACTGCAGCCGTGTGTCGGATCGAATGCCGGATCGAGATTGCAGTAGTTGTAGACCGCCTGATACGGTGTGATCGGCATGGGCGGCAGACCCTGAAATATAGGGATCGGCGGTTGTGGCACGGCCGTCTGCCGTAGGAACGGAAACAGGGCGTCGTCAAACCACGACGGAGCGGCGATGACGTGGTAGCTGAAGTTGAAACGCTGGCCGATGAACGTCTTTCCGTTTCCATTCGCCTTCGGCACGCCATTCCACGGCGGCAGCGCGTTCTGCGCAAACATCGTCGCCGGATCGACCAGCCCGTGAAATCCCACCAGCACGATGTTCACGTCGACGTTTTGCTGGATGCGCAGATCGGTACCGGGTTTGAGGTTGGCGAGCGGAGGCAGCGTTTCTGCGGCACCGTTGACTCGATGACTCAAGACTGAAAACAGTACGAACACGGACAAGAGCAAGAAGGCAGTGGGGCGTCTGCTCATAGAGCCTCCGGAATGGGAAGGATTCGCTCCGGTTGCCACGTCACCAATGTGACCTTCCCGGATATCTGTTTAGGCGGGAATCGAGGTGTAAGAGGCTCGCGCCGGTCGTGTTCCCCTCTGCTAAGCTACGGCGCATGAAATCAGCGCTCACAATCGCACTCGTCCTCACTGCGTGTGTGTCGTTCGCCCAGGGGCCCGGGCGCGGCGGCGCCGACCTCGTCAGGACTACGCTGCCGCTCGAAGGCGCGCCGAAAGCGATCCCGGGCCCATACAAAGTCATGTCGGAGCCCGCCTTCGGTTCGCCGGGCCACGTCGTCTTCCGTCCGGAGGATCTCGGCAGACTCGCCGGCAGGGACAAGCTGCCGGTGATGGCGTGGGGCGACGGCGGCTGCGCGATCAACAGCGCACGCTATTCGGGTTTCTTCACGACGATCGCGTCGCACGGCTTCGTGGTGATCGGCAGCGTGCCGGAGCCGGGCGCCGCGCAGCGGCAGCAGAACGCCGACGATCTGAGGAAAGCGATCGCGTGGGCGGAGAAGGAAAACGCGCGCGACGGCTCGCCGCTCAAAGGCAAAGTCGATCTCGAGCACGTCGCCGTGATGGGACAGTCGTGCGGAGGATTTCTCTCGATCACGCTGGGCTCGGATCCGCGCGTCAGGACGATTGGCGTGTTCAACTCCGGCGTGCAGCGTGCCAGGCCGGAGTCGAACGAGGACGCGCTGCAGAAGGTCCACGGTCCCGTGCTGCTGATCAACGGCGCCGAACGCGACTTCCTCACGCCCGCGTCACTCACGACATTCGAGCTGATCAAAAACGTGCCGGCGTTCTACGGCGCCCGCCACGGCGCGGGCCACACCGCCACCGTGGATCACCCGGGCGGCGGCGAATATGCGAACGTCGCGTCGAACTGGCTGCTGTGGCAGTTCAAGAACGACAAGAAAGCGGCGGCGATGTTCGTCGGCGACACGTGCGAGCTGTGCACGAACAGCAACTGGGATGTTCGCGCGAAAGGATACAAGGACGCGCGGAATGCGGGGCCGTCGGGGACATTCGATCGCGGCAGCAGTCAGCAGGCGTGGCAGCACGCCAACTACAAGACGACGCTCTCGCAGTGCAAGAACCCGCCGCAGCCGTTTGCGATTCCGAATGCGGGAAACGCGGCGACGGCCACTGACGCACCGCCCGATCCGGTGCTCCCGTCAACGACGTCGATTCCCGGAGTACTGGAAGCGGTACAGAGCTGGAAGGTCGTCTGGTCGTGGCAAGGCAACAACGTTGACGGCCCGATCGCCGGAGAGAACGGCACGATTGTGTTCGCGAACAACGACGCGGGCGACGTCATCCAGTTCGATCCGTCGACCGGCCTCGCGAAGGTTGCCCACGGCAACATCAATACCGCTGGCGCCGTCTCGCGCAGCAAGAACGGCGCGCTGTATGTCGCCGAACGCGGACTCGGCGGCGGCATCGAGCAGCTCGAGCCGCAGCGCAAGATGCTCGCGAAGACCTTCAACGGCGAGCCGCTCGAATGCATCGGCGGCGTGATCAACGATCTCACGGCCGACGCCAACGGCGGCGTCTACTTCTCCGTGACCGGCGCGAGAAACAGCGGCGTCTTCTACGCCAGCCCGAAGGGCGTCGTCTCCCAGTACGGGAAGGACGTGCCGCTCGCCAACGGCATCATCCTCAGCCCCGACGAGAAGACGCTGTATGCGACCAACGGCGCGATCGTCTACGCGTTCGACGTGAACCCCGATGGGTCACTGACGAACCAGCGTGAGTTTGGCAAGCTGCAGGGTGGCGAGGGCGGCGACGGATCTGCGGTCGATCAGCAGGGACGGTTGTACGTGGCGACGGGCAAATCGGTGGATGTGTTCGCGGCCGACAGCAAGTTCCTCGGCACGATCCCCGGTCCGCAGGGTCTGCACGGCACGTTCTTCGGCGGCAAGGATCGGAAGACGCTCTACGGCATCGTCTTCTACGGCACGTGGGGAACACCGAGCGCGCGAAACGCGATCATCGCGATTCCGACCATCGCGCAGGGTTTTACCGGCCGTGCCAAATAGCACAGATCGCAGAGCGCGGATCGCTGGCGTGTTGCTGCTCGCCACGACGCTGCTGCCGCGCCTCGCCATCGCCGACGTGAAGATGATCGGCGGGCTGTCATTCGCAGTGCCGGACGGCTGGCAGTACGAGACCAGCGCGCCCGACCGTGCCGACATGGCCTGGCGGAACAGTAACGGCGCCTACCTGATCATCCTTCTGACGGCGCAGCAGCCGAGCAGCGGCGATGCCGATAGGGACTTTGCGCTCGCGTGGCGCACGCTGGTTGAGACCGATCCTCGCCTGGCACTTCCGTCGCCGATCTACGACGTTCGCGGATCGGTCGGCTATGCCGCGAAGTGGTCGGGCGGCCCCGTCGCCAAGCGCACCAAGGAAGTCGCCCTCTACGTCCTGCGGCCCGGCGCGGGGACATTCGTGCCGGTGGTGGTCGTCGGTCCCAACCGCGCCGTGCTCGACGCCCTCGACGAGACGGTGCGGATGGTCATCGGCAGCGTCCGTATCGCTCCGCTTCGCGCGGCGCCGATCAAGACGACGATCGGCGTCGGGGATTTGGTCGGCGACTGGAAGACCGGAAACGCGAGTGTCGTCTCGTACGTGAATGGCAGTACCGGCGCCTATGCCGGTACGTCGGTGACTTTTGCCGGAGACTACTACTCAATCGCAGACGACGGCCGGTATAGCTACCGCTTCCAGGGTCTGTCCGGCGGAAGCGTGGTCCGCGCCGCCGCGGCGGGAACCGTCGAGTTCAGCGGCGGATTTGTCGTGTTCCACGAGCGGCCGGGCGACAAGCTCACACGCTACCGCTTCGTGTCCTACGAGCAGGGCCTCACCGGCGCCACGCTGATGACGCTGCTTCCGGAAGCGTACCCGGTCACGGGTGGCAACATCGCGCTCTATGCGGCGCGGTTTGTCCGCGAGGCGCCCGCGAAATAGCGACGTCACCGACGACACCCCGCGACGCTCTGCTGGTGTGGGTGTCAGGGAGTGATGCCTAGCGTGCCGGCCAGCCTCTCGCGGTAGGTGCGACTCATCAAGAGCCTGCTGCCGTCGATCAACATCACGTCGCAATCACCGTTGCTTCGGGCGATGAGCGATTTCACGCGATCGATCCGCACGATCACAGAACGGTGAATGCGTGCGAATTCGGCAGGGTCGAGCCGTTCTCCGATGTCGGCCAGCTGGCCTCGCATGAGATGAACGGTCTTGCCGACGTGGATGCAGAGATAGTGGCCGGCGATGTCGATGTAGTCGACGAGGCGAGTATCGACGATGTCGGTGCGTTGCTTTTCCTTGATCGCCAGGCGTCTGAGATAGTCGCGCGGCCGATCGGCAGCGCCGTGGCGCAGACGAAGCTGCTCGCGCGCTCGATTGAGAGCGCGGGCGAACCGCTCTCGGCTGAACGGCTTTGCCAGGTAGTCGCCCGCGCTCACGTCGAACGCTTCCAGCGCCTTCTCGCCATGGGCCGTCAGAAAGATCGCGATGGGTCTGGTTGCGGGCGGCAGACGCCGAACGATCTCGAAGCCATCGAAGTCCGGCAGTGCCACATCCAGGAACGCGATGTCCGGAGCCTCGCGCACAAGGAGACTGACCGCGTCCGATCCGTTGGCGGCCTCGCCCACCAGCTCGATGTCGGGTTCATCGGCAAGATAGCGAGCGACTCGCTCGCGCGCAAGTGTCATGTCATCCACGATCACCGCGCGAATGCGACCTCTCATGGCAACGACTCACGATACGGGAATTCCACCACCACGATTGCCTGCTGCGCGACGCACTCCAACCGCAGCTGCGCGGTCTCGCCGTAGAGGACTCGCAGTCGTTCCCGCAGGTTCCCGAGCCCGATGCCGGTTCCCGGCGAGCTGAGATGGCCCAGCGGCACGTCGTTGCCGACGACCACGCGAAGGCGATCGCGCACACGACTGGCGGCAAGCGACAGACACCCGCCTCCGGTCATCTTCCCGACGCCGTGAACGATGGCATTCTCGACCAGCGGCTGCAACAGCATGGTTGGCACAGCCGCATCCCACGTCGACGGCTCGAGCGAGAGTTCGAAGGATATCTGGCCCGGCATGATCATGCTGTACAGGTCGAGGTACCCTTGAACGAAGCCGACCTCATCTCGTAATGGAATCTCCTGCGGTCGTGGCTCGAGCGACAGACGCAGCAGTTCGCTCAAGTGACTCAGAGCACGATCGGCGAGCGCTGGATCGCGATATCCGATCGCCGAAATGGCGTTCAACGCATTGAACAGGAAGTGTGGGTTCAATTGTGCTTCGAGGGCGCGCAACTCGGCACGAGCGAGCAACCGCTCACGCATCCGGTAGCGATCGAAGTACGCCAGGGCCTGTCCAATCCCCGCCACCGCGATATACGTCGGAACGGCGTAGAACCCCGCGATGGCGATCGAGACGGCGGTCGTTGGAGTGGATCGCCGTTGCCGTGACAGAACAAAAAGCCCCGTCAGTAACTCACCGCCGCTCGTGATCAACAGCAGCAGAAGGACGCCCGCGGCGGCCTGCACCATGAGATGGCGCACGATGTGATGCTCGGCAACGGGAAAGCGCCTCGCCAACCGCAGAATGATCGGCGTGCCGATCATCCACGGGATGAAGTTCAGAAGGTTCAACTTGAACATCGCAACCATGGACGGTCGCCAGCCCGATGCGTGCTCGACGAGGTAAGTCGCCGGGGTCCAGGCCAGAACAACCAGCATCCACGCACCAACGACGACGGCTGCAAACGAGAGTCGATTCCGGAGCACGCACCTCTTTAGACGTGAATCGTGGGGTCTGTCAACGCGCCGGTCAGCATCGAAGATGACCTGCCGCCCGTCGCCGCGCCCACGATCCGTATTCAGCTGTATGCGTCCGCACGACTCGCGACGCCCATCGCACTGGTCGCGCCAAATCTGGCGCCGTTGCGCTAACGCACAAGCAGAAGATTTCGTCTCACCGTCATGTCAATTCGATTCGCGCTCGCCTGCCTTCTCTTGGTGTTTGCCACCTCATTGCTTCCCGCCCAGTCCGCGGTCAATGGCGCCTACGTCATTCGCAACGTCCGAGTATTCAACGGCGACACCGTGGCTGAGGGGCAGACTGTGGTCATCAACGAAGGTCAGATCGCTGCCGTGGGGACCACGGTGACGGTACCGGCCGGAGCTCAGGAAATCGCGGGAGAAGGACGCACGCTGATGCCGGGCCTGATGGATGCGCACATCCATCTGCCCATCTTCCCGACCACCGGGGCTTCCGAGGCGCTGCAGCAATCGTTGGCGTTCGGCGTGACGACGTCGATTCTCATGGGGGCTGCCCCCAACCAATTCGTCGCCAGGATCAAGGGACTCGAAGAAACCGACTCGCCGGGCATCTCCGCCATCGTCAACGCCGGAATCTACGCGACGGCGCCAGGTGGCCACCCGACGCAGGGTGGCCTCTCGATCCCGACGCTGACCGCACCAGGCGAGGCCGACGCCTTCGTGGCGGCACGATTGGCCGAAGGTTCCGATCTTCTCAAGATCATCGTCGACGACCTGAGCTGGATGGGGCCGAAGGTGCCAACGCTCGACAACGCGACTGTTGCGGCGCTGGTCACCGCCGCGCACGCTCGTGGACGGATTGCGGTCGCCCACATTGGCGACGAACGCTCCGCGCGAGCCGCCGTCGCAGCCGGCGTCGACGGCCTGGCGCACCTCTTCGTCGGATCCACGGGCTCGCCCGACTTCGGACAATTCGCCGCCCAACACCGTGTCTTCGTCATCCCGACGTTGTCGGTCCTCTACGCGACCTGCGGAAGGCCCGATGGTCCGGGCTTCCTGACCGAGGCAGAGACCATGAAGCAGGTGACGCCTCGGTTCCGGAGCATGCTGGAGATACCGAGCCGACCATCGGACATACGGTGTGAAGCGGCGCCGCAAGCGGTGAGGCAACTCGTCGCGGCCGGTGTACCGCTGCTGGCGGGCACCGACGCTCCAGCACCGGGAACCACGTACGGGGCGTCGCTGCACAAGGAGCTCGAACACCTCGTCGCCGCAGGCATGACGCCGACGGCGGCACTCGTCGCCGCGACGTCGGCCACGGCCATGGCTTTTCGGATGACCGATCGCGGGCGAATCAGGGCCGGGATGCGGGCCGACGTGGTCCTGGTGGATGGCGATCCGTCCCAACGGATTCGCGACACGCGGAACATCGTCGCGGTCTGGAAGCGAGGCGTGCGGGTTCAGCGCGCGTTCTGACGTTTACTTCACGGACGCCAGTCCCTCCGCGCACGAGAACTCGCGCAACTCGTCGTTCGGCGCCGACACCTTCCGATACGTACGAACCGAGGTGAAGGGTTCGACCAGCGCTTTCGGATCCATGGACGTGATCCGATCCTCGAGTATGCCAGGCGACGTGAACCGGATGCGCTCGCGCACCGTGAACTGATCGCTGTGCGGCGAGAACGTGTCGAACAACCCGTCCTCGCGTATGGCCACGGTGTCGACGACGAGCGTGTCCCCTTCCCAATGCCCGGTGGAATAGCCGGCGAACGTGGGATCGTCGAGGACTTTCTGCGACGGCTTGCGGCCGTCGAGAAAGATCCGGCGATACACGTCGTTCAGCTCGCCGTACATGGTGATCTTGTCCTTCGTGTGCTGAAGCTCCATGCCGTAGGTCATCGACATCATGTTGGGCATGCCGCCAGAGAGACATCTGACGTTGGGATCGAATTCAGGCGATCCGGCCATGCGCGACTTGCGAATGACTTCCCATTTGGCCAGGTACTCAGGTGTCAGCTTCGGTGCGTTGTCCGGCCGGCCCGCACGTCCATCGAGCACCAGGACCGGTCGCGGCGGCGGCACGTCCCCGCCGCGAGTTGCCGCGGCCGGCGGAGGCACCGCGGCCTGACCTCCTCTTGTCTGGCCGCCTCTTGCCTGGCCAAACGGATCGATCGGCGAGTACACGCCGGTGAAGTCTGGCGGGGGGGTCGCTTGCGCGCGAAGCGATGCCGTCGAGACGAACAGCAGGCACAGGAGCGCCGAAGAAAACACAGCGACGGTCTTCGACATGATGTTGTCCCTCATCGGTGATTACTGAGCCGCCGGCGGAGCCTGCGCTCCGACCACGGTGCCGTCAGCGCGCCTGACGCGCGTGAGGAGGCCGGTGCGGGTGCCGTCCTTCGCCGGACTGAAATCCACGGTAATCGTCTCGCCGACTTTGAGGATGGTCCTCGACCAGCCGGCGCGCACCAATTGGCCGGGTGTACGGCCCTCGATCTCCCACTGCACTTTGCCGCCGTTGCCGTCGTCGACCGACAGAAAGATCCACACGTGCGGGTTCGTCCACTTCCATTCCTTGACCGTGCCTGTGAGCACCATCACCTTGTCGCCGTCGAACGCCGAGTTGCTGTGGTGCGCGAGGACGGACGTCGCCGCCAGCAGCACCGCGATGACACACGAACCGATTTTCATATGTGATCCTCCGCGATGGCGACGTGACATTAACACTCTTCGCACGGCCGCGCTTGAAGATCAGGGCACGGCCCATTAGCCTGCGGATCAACGAACCCGGATGAAACAGAAGGAGGCTATTGATGTCGACGGCCGCGCAGGCGCACAGGCCAACAACCGGTTACGCGCCGGTCAATGGCCTCAAGATCTATTACGAGATCCACGGCAGCGGCAGCGGCGAACCTGTGGTGTTGCTGCACGGTTCGTTCATGACGATCACGAACAACTGGAGCGGTTGGATCGGCGAGCTCTCGAAAGCCCGCACAGTCATCGCCGTCGAACTGCAGGGCCACGGACGCACGGCCGACATCAATCGCGATTTCAGTTACGACAGTCTCGCCGACGACATTGCCGCGATGCTCGAGTACCTCACGATCACGCAGGCCGATTTGCTCGGTTACAGCATGGGCGGCGGCGTCGCGATGCAGGCCGCCATTCGCCATCCTGAAAAGGTGCGCAAGGTTGTCAGTATTTCAGCCGCGTTCCGCCACGACGGCTTGGTCAAGGAGGCGCTCGATGCGTTCCCGACACTGACGGCCGACGCGTTCAAAGGCTCGCCGATCGAGACCGAATACAAGAAGCTCAGTCCGACGCCCCACGAGTTTCCGAACTTCGTCACGCGCGTCGTCGCGATGGCTTTGAAGCCGTACGATTTCGGCGCGGGCAAGCTTGCGGGCACACCAGCCCCGTTTCTTTTCATACATGGCGATGCCGACGGCGTCCGGCTGGACCACATCGCTGACATGTTTCGCCTCAAGGGCGGTGAGATTCACGGCGACCTGCGGCCTCGCGCGGAATCCAGACTGGCCGTTCTCCCGAACGCGACACATGTCACGCTGATGCAACACGGCAACGCCATCATCCCCATGGTCAACGATTTCCTCGAGGCCACATCGCAGAAACAATAAAGCTCGGATGCTATTTGACCCTCAAGGCCATCGTCGGCTCGATCGCGGTCGTTGTCACGTCGTTGTTCCCGTTGAACCGCGAGTGTGTCAAGGAGCGGACGTGCCGTTGAAGTCACAGCGCGCCAGGAGAGCGGCAAAGCGTGGATCCGATCGGTACGGATCCCATTTGGGATCGACCGGCAGGTAGATGAGATGCACGTCGTGCACGTCGAACGCTCGATTGAGCCATTCGAAGACCGCATCACGGTCACCGAGGCCAGCGTGGACGAGCGCCTGAGCGAAGGGCGGCACGTAGCGCGTTCGTGACAGCATGTCCAGCGCGGTCAGCACGTCGCGCGCTTTGTCACGATGACCAGTTCTGCCAAGAACGTAGCCGCTCAGCGCAAGGGTTTTGCTGTTGTCACCTGAGAAGCGCGCCGCGATCGCGAATGCGTCCAACGCCCGCTCGGGCTGACCGGATTGCTCGTACGCCTGCCCACGCATGAAGTGGCCAATCCAGAACTCGTGATCCAACGCGATGGCCTGGCTGGCATGGTCGAGGGCGGCCTGATAGTCGCGCGCCTGAAACGCAATCTGTGACGACAGGGCATAGGTCATCGCATTCTGAGGATCGAGCTCGCGCGCGCGACGCATCTCTGTCAGTGCCTCGCTGTGCCGCCCCGATTGCGAGAGTGCATGGCCCAGCGAGAGGTGTGCCCACGCATACCGTGGATCGAGATCGATCGCCCGCCGGAATGCCGTCTCCGCTGCAGGCCAGTCCCATTCGAGTGCCCAGTTCAGATATCCAAGTGCGTACTGCGCCTCGGCGAGATTCGGATTGGCGCGGACGGCTCGCCGTGCAGCGTCTCGCGCGCGAGATCTCACCTCGAGCGGAGCGATGTCGCTGTTAATCGGGCTCGCGGACTCCGCGGCAGCCAGCGCAGCCCAGGCCAGCGCGTACTCAGGATCGAGGCTCGTCGCCCGTTGGTAATGCTCGATAGCCTGCTTGGTCGTTGCCGGCGTGCGTTGGTTCGCGAAGGTGAGGCCGCGAAGATAGTGATCGTATGCCGCGGCCACTCGTGGCTCTCGCCGTGCCAGTGCTTCGAACCGTTCCGGAGAGAGACGGAACCGGATCTGTTCCGCGATTGCCGCGCCCAACTCCTGCTGCAAACCGAGCATGCTCGTCAGCTCGCGGTTGTACGCCTGCGACCACACCTGGACCTGATCGCGCGCACGAATCAGTCTGACCGTGATGCGGACGCGGCCGCTCTCGGTGCGAACGGAGCTCTCCAGAAGGTAATCGGCACCAAGCTCGCGCCCGATCTCGGCGAGGGGCTTGGCCGAACGCTTGGAGATCATGGCCGACGTTCGACTCACGACGCCCAGCCGGTCGGGATCGACCTGACCGAGCCACACGGTGATCTCCTCGGTCAAGCCATCGGCCAGGTAGGCGCGATCTGGATCGCCACCGAGGCTCTCGAACGGCAGAATCGCCACGGTCACACGAGACGGCTGCGCCTCGCGCCTCAGCAAGGTCCATGTGCTGATGCCGATCGCGATCGCCACGACGAGTACTCCGATCGCGATGCGTCGTTGCGTCGCGGGCTTTGATGGCACCGGAATGCGAGCAGGCGGTTCGGGCGGAGCGCTCGGCGTTTTTTCAGAGGCCGCCTCCTGCAACGGTTGGGACGGCCGGGCCGGTGTGGTCGAGGGTGCGGCGGCCACGACTTGAACCGGTGCAATGAACCGATACCCCTTTCCCGAGACGGTCTCGATAAACACGGACTCGTCGGGTGAGTCGCGCAGGGCGCGGCGGATCTTGCGAACGGCCGTGTGCACGCCGGTGTCGACGTCGACGAAGACGTCCTTGCCCCACAGCCGGTCGACGATGTCATCCCGAGAGACCAGTTCGCCACGCCGCTCGACGAGCATGATCAACAGGTCCATCGGCTGCCGCTCGAGCCGAATCGCACGGCCACTTCCGCGCAATTCGTATCCCGCCACGTCCAGCTCAAAGTCGCCGAAGCGAAGCGTCTCCCGTGGGTTGGACTTCAACATCAGGAAATCAACAGGATTTCTCCAGCCGTCCGCCATGGTCAACCGGTCCGACGCGGGCAAGCATAGCGGCTCGTACAGGAGGGAACGACATGACACGGAACATTTGCAAGTCTGACAACGCTCGCGCCCTTGCGGTCCTGGTTCTCACGGTCGCGCTGCTCGCAGCTTCGAGCGGCACGGCAGGGGCTCAATCAGGGGACTCAACGTCTCGCCCGAGTCTGGTCGGGACGTGGACGGTGCAGGTGACGCTTCGCAACTGCACAACCAACGCGCCGCTCGGTCCTCCGTTCAACTCACTCGTCACATTTCATCACGATGGAACGCTCAGCGAAAGCGCCGGCAGTCTGGCCTTCGCCCCGGGTCAGCGCAGTCCGGGACACGGAACGTGGACTCGGCAGGGCGGGCACACCTACGGGCAAGACATGATCGCGATGGTCCTCTTCGACACCGAACCGAATCTGCCCGGGACACCAACCTTCGATCCGGCCAAGCCTGTGTCTCCCGGCTTCTTCGCCGGCTGGCTGACGGTTGCCCACATCGTCCGATTCACGGATGCCGATCACATCGCGTCAGCCGGGACCAATGCTTTCTACAAAGCCAACGGGGACCTTTACAGGAGCGGCTGTTCGACGGCCACCGGTCAGCGCTTCGAGTAGACGAGTGCTAGTTTTGGAACCCAAACGACGCCTTTACTTTCGAGGGGAAGCGCCGGTTCTGAATCACCACGGGGGTCGCATGCGCATCGCACGAACAAGTGTCGCCGTTGTCCTGTCACTCGCCTGTTCGCTCAATTCGTACGCATCCGACTTCTATGCGCTTGCCGCACCGCTCGGGGGCGAGGCCCGTCTGGCGTTCATGGACGTCGTGGTGGACCCGAGGTTTCTCGAGCCGGTCGACGTGCTCTTCACGGTCTTTGCACAGGACGGCACTCCGCTGGCCGAGTTCACCGTTCCAACCGACGCGAACGGGTTCGCGAGTTCGCGCAGCGCGTCCGGCGCTGCGCGAAATCTCTTTCGTCTGACTGGCGGCGCACCCGTACTCGTGCGCGCGCGCGTACCGAACGGCGCGGGCACGTATATCCCGCTCCCCGCGTGAGGCGTCGTCACCGGCGATGGCAATCGAAAGGACCCGACCGATGGTGAAACGCGTTGTCAGCCAGTTCCTTGTGTTGGTCGTCGTGATCGTGGTCGGCCTGCACGTGCGGCCTCACGCCCAGGTGACATCACCAGGCCAAGTGGACCCGACGTTCAACCCTGGAGCCGTCGACTTCGCCTTCGGCGGGGGCCCCGGCATCCAGTCAGTCCTCCAACAGCCGGATGGAAGAATCCTGATCGGTGGCGCCATCACTTCCGTGCAAGGAGCCACTCGCAACGGGATCGCGCGCCTCAACGCCGATGGCTCGCTCGACACGACGTTCGTCCCGCCATTTCCGATCGCCGCACAGATTCCGTTCGTCCGGAACATGCTGCTGTATCCCGACGGAAGGATCTTGATCTCGGGACAAGGACTGAATGTCAACGACATCGGATACTCGGTCGCCCGCCTCAATGCTGATGGCTCGCTCGATCCGACGTTCACGCTGCAACCGATGGCGGTCAGCCGCGGCGTCGAAGGGCTCGCGCTCCTGGCCGACGGCAGGATTCTGATCGGCGGCGACTTCTCCAATATCGGGCCGGCCACCATTCGGACGATCGCCCGCCTCAATGCCGATGGCACGCTCGATTCGACGTTTGGTGTGGTTGCAGACGGCTACGGCGGACGCGTTGTCTCCATCGTCGTGCAGCCGGACGGAGAGATCCTCGCGGGCGGCGACCTCGTCGTGACAATCGGCGCGACCAATTACAGCAATCTCGTGCGTTTCCACCCGAATGGCGCGGTCGATCCGACGTTTCATCCAGTCTTCAACTCCCCTGCGGTTGTTCGAACGATCCAGTTGCGTCCCGATGGGTCCATGTACGTCGGCGGCCAATTCGCCACGATCGACAACATCGCGCTTGGCTCGGTCGCACGTCTCACCGCGGCGGGAGCGGTCGATACGTCATGGGTGGGACCCGCCTCGCCGCAGGATGTGCGTGCGCTGTTACTGCAGCCGGACGGCAAGCTGCTGATCACCGGGAACATCATCCTGCCACCAGGCGTCGGTGATCGGCGCGCCATCGCACGATTGGATCCGAGTGGCTCGTTCGATTCGTTCTACACCGGCGATGTCAGCGGTCTCGGGCCTGGCGGCATCGGCGATGCACTCGCCTTGCAAGCCGACGGCAAGGTGCTCGTCGGCGGCGAGTTCTTCATGGTGGCGGGGTTCGACCGCCAGAAGATCGTGCGCTTGTTCAACGACCCGGCCAATGGTCCACCCGTTGCCGTCGATGATGTCGCAACGGCGAGCGAAGACAACGCCATCGCGATCAACGTCCTCGCGAACGACACCGATCCGGATAGCGACACGCTGACGATCAATAGTGTGACCGCTGCGGCACATGGGTCGGCCGTGCCGAGTGGGGGCTCCGTGATCTACACACCGAACGCGAACTACTTCGGACTCGACACGTTTACCTACACCGTGAACGACGGCCACGGTGGGACGGACACGGCGACAGTCACCGTGACGATCCTGCCCGTGAACGATCCGCCGATTGCCAACAATCAATTAGTGGTCACGAACGAAGAGACCTCTGTGGCGATCACGCTCACGGCGTCCGATGTCGATGGCGGTTCGCTGACGTACTCCGTCCTCAGTACGCCGCTCTACGGGACGTTGAGCGGAGTGGCGCCGAACGTGACCTACATTCCCGCGCCCAACGCTGTGGGTCCGGACAGCTTCACGTTCAGGGTCAACGACGGTGCGGTAGACAGTAACGTCGCCACGGTGTCGATCGTGGTCAATGGGATCAACGATCCTCCGACAGCAGCTAACGACAGCTTCGCGACCACGATCGACACACCGATGACAGTCGTTGCGCCTGGAGTGCTGGGCAACGACAGCGACGTCGACGGTGATCTGCTGACCGCGGTTCTCGTGACTGGACCCGCAAGCGGCACGCTCGCGCTCAACGCCAACGGGTCGTTCACCTACACGCCGGCGGCCGGATTCGTGGGAACGGCGACGTTCACCTATCGCGCGAGCGATGGGATCGTGACGTCGAACGTCGCGACTGTCTCGATCGCCGTCACGCATCCGATCGTCATGGTGAGCGGAACGACGAGCACTGTGCCCGGCGGAACAGGGCTCTTCACCGGGTTCCCGCAGGCGCCGGTGGTGAGCGGAAACTTGAGCGCGTTTCTCGGTCTTGGAACAGGAGGTCAGCAGGGGATCTACAGCTGCGATCGAGCGATACCCACGGATCCGTGCGTGCCAATCGGGAACTTGAGCACGCTCATTCCAAGTGGCTCCGGCACGTTCACCGGCTTCTCGAACGTGTGGAGCGCGGGCGGCTTCACGAGCTTCATCGGCGCGGGACCAGGGCAGCTCGGTGCGTTCAGGTGCGATCGGGCGATACCCACCGAACCATGCGTGCCGATCGCGACGCTCGGCTCGCCGATTCCTGGCGGCACCGGCACGTTCACGAACATCACGAACCTCGCCCATGCCGCGTTCATCGGCAGCGGAGCGAACCAACAAGGTGTCTACGTGTGTGGTCCGGGCGATCCATGCGCGCCGGTTGCGAATCTCGCGACCGCGATCCCGGGCGGTACTGGCGCGTTCACCGATTTCAGCAGCGTCTCAGTTGCGATACCGCCAGACCCGATCCTCCCGTCAATCGTCGCGTTTGTGGGTAGCGGTGTTGGACAACTTGGTGTCTATCGCTGCGAAGCGACGCCCGGCGATCCCTGCGATCCGGTTGCGAATCTCGCGACCGCGATCCCTGGCGGCACCGGCGCATTCACCGATTTCAGCAGCGTCTCAGTTGCGATACCGCCAGACCCGATCCTCCCGTCGATCGTCGCGTTTGTCGGCAGCGGCGCCGGTCAGCTCGGTGTATATCGCTGCGTCGTGGCGATGCCTGGTGATCCGTGCACGCCGGTCGCAAACCTCGCGACGGCGATCCCTGGCGGCACCGGGACCTTCACCGGCTTTACCGCGGTGAGCGCGAGCCTCGATCACATCGCTTTCCTCGGCAACGGCAACGCCGGGCAGTCCGGCATCTACGTCGCGAGCACACTCCAGAAAGTGATCGCGGTTGGCGACAGACTCATGGGCAGAACCGTTGCCTCGCTGCGCTTCGGTCCCGGCGGACTCGACGGCAATCACGTCGCGTTCGTCGCGACCTTCACGGACGGCTTCGAAGGCATCTTCATCGCCGACGTCACGCTGCCCGCCAACGTGCCGCCGATCGCCACGGACGACACTGCCACCACGAACGAGGACACTGCGGTTGCGATCAACGTCGTGACCAACGATATCGATCCGGCTGCCGATGTCCTCACGCTCGCGAGCGTAACGCCAGCGACGCACGGCACCGCCATCGTGAGCGGCCCTGGCCGTGTGACCTACACGCCGTCAGCCAACTACAACGGCACCGACATGTTCACCTACACCGTGGGCGACGGACACGGCCACACCGATACGGCCAGTGTCACCGTGACGATCGTTCCTGTGAACGATGCGCCGGCCGCTGCGAACAACACCTACAACACCACGGTGAACACACCGCTGACCATCCCTGCGCCTGGCGTGCTCGCCAACGATACGGACATCGATGGCAACCCGCTGACGGCGACGCTCGTGACGGCCGCGACGTCGGGCACGGTGGTGCTGAACGCGAATGGGTCCTTCACCTATACGCCCGCGTTGAACTTCAACGGATCCGCCACGTTCACCTATAGCGCGCGCGATGGTCTCGCGACATCGAACGCCGCGACCGTCACGATCACCGTGACCGGTGTGCCCACGCAGGTGTCATGGCGTCTGACGGCGAGTCTGTTGAGCACCGCTGGCGGACCAACACGACGCAGCGGACACACCGCGACACTGCTGCCCAACGGCAAAGTCCTCGTCGTTGGCGGCGCGGGCACGAATACGGACACACCGCGCAACGCGCAGCTCTACGACCCGGCGACGGGCACGTGGAGTCAGGCCGGTATCATCACGGCGAGAGCGGGACACACGGCGACGCTTCTGCCGAACGGCAAAGTACTAGTCGTCGGCGGTCTGATGATTCTCGGTGCGGCGGTCCCGGTCGGCTTCCTCGACACCGCGCTCCTCTACGATCCGGCCACTGGATCCTGGAGTGCCACCGGCAGCTTGCTGCCGACCGCAGGAGGACCGACGGGACGAAGCGGACACACCGCCACGCTTCTCCCCAACGGCACAGTGCTCGTCGTCGGTGGCAGCGGCACGAATACCGATACGCCGCGCAACGCGCAGATCTACAACCCGGCCACCGGCACGTGGAGTCACACCGCGAACATCCCGGGATCGAGGTCCGGTCACACCGCAACGCTGCTTGCGTCGGGAAAGGTGTTGGTCGCTGGCGGATATCTTCTTCTGGGCGCAGCGGTGCCAACCGGATTCCTCGATACGGCGATGCTCTACGATCCAGCGTCGGGCACATGGGCGGCGACCGCCAACTTCCGCCCGACAGCCGGGGGACCACAAGGACGTGCCAATCACACGGCAACGCTGCTGCCCGACGGGAGAGTGCTGGTCGTTGGTGGTGCGGGTACGAACCTCGATGTGCCGCGGGGTGCGCAACTCTATGACCCGGCCACAGGTGAGTGGACGATCACCGGCGGCTTCACGAGTGCACGCGCGAGCCACACCGCGACGCTGCTGCCGAATGGCGAAGTCCTGATCGCTGGCGGGCTGAAAATCCTCGGCTCCGCAGTGCCTGCCGGATTCTTGGAGAGCGCGCTGCTCTACAACCCACCGACCGGAACGTGGACCGCTACAGCCTCGCTCAATGTGGCGCGCGCCAATCACACGGCGACGCTATTACCTGGCGGCGAAGTCCTCGCTGTTGCCGGGCTCGCGCAGAGTGGGCTGCTCGCGAGTGCCGAGATCTACGGACGGTGACGTTCGAACGGATCGGGCCGACAAGGCCAATCGACGCGCTACTATTCGACCCTCAAGGCAATCGTCGGCTCGATCGCCGTCGCCCGTCGAGCGGGAATGAGCGCCGCAATTCCCGTTGACAACAGCAGCGTGCCTACCGCGGCAAACAGGACAACCGGATCGTCGACGTTGCGGATCGACCAGCGTGCGAGCACGGAGCTGAGGCCGACACTCAGGACTAATCCGACGCCAAGACCGGCGACCACCGCGAGCATGGTCGATTGGAGCGCCGATCGGAGCACAGCGCGCGGTGCCGCGCCGAGCGCGATCCGAATGCCGAACTCGCGCGTGCGATGCGCGATCGTGTAGCACGCGACGCTGAACAGCCCGAACGAGGCCAGCACGAGTGCCACGCCCGCAAAGCCCAGGAGCACGCCGCTCACGAACTCGCCCTGCTGTCGGCCCATGAACGTCTCGGGTGTGATGAACCGGATGATCGGAAGGTTTCCGTCTGCCCTGCTGACCGCTGCCCGCAGGCGGGCTTCGGCAGCAAGCGGACTCCCCTTCGTGCGGACCAACAGCACCGCGATATCGCTCAGGGCGACGGTGTAGGGGTAGTACATCGCCGGCGCGATCGGCTCGCGCAATCCTCGATTCGGCACGTCTCGCAACACGCCGATCACCTCGAACGAACCGTCCCGGCCGGGAGCCTTCAGGATCCATTGGGGCCGCCCCTCGAGGAACGATCGGTCGCGCACGTGTTTGCCGATCGGGTCTTCGTGTGGCCACACCTGCCGCGCCATCGTTTCGTTGATCACCACCACCGGTTCCGCGCGCTCGTCGTCGGCGGCCGACCACGTGCGTCCACGCACCAGCGGCATCTTCAACGTGGAGAAATAGTCGGACGCGACCGAGTGCACCAGCACTTCACGGTCGTCGGCACGGAGACCGTCGGCATCGATGCGAGTTGACATGCCCGTGGTTGGCGGCGGTCCGGTGGGAATCAAGCTGATGGTCGCGCTCTCGACGGCAGAATCGCTCGTCACCTCCGAGCGCAGACGCTGATACAGCGCCACACGCGCCGGCCAGTTGGTGTAGCTCCCGACCGGCAGATAGATCTGTGCGATCGTCACACGCGTCGGGTCGTAGCCGAGCGGAGCGCGATAGAGATCGATGAGGGCACGAATTGCCGCGCCGGTTCCCGCCAGGAGTACTACGGCGATCGTCACCTGGGCGGCGACAAGGAACCCCGAACCCACGCGGCCCGCGCCAGCGCCCGCCTTGACCGCCGACGTCGTGCGCATCGCATCGCTCCGCGCACGCGAGACGGCCAACGCCGGCCACACGCCGACGATGATCGACACCAGCGCGCTCACTGTTGTCGCGAAGACAATGGCCGTGGGTCCAACAACGATGCGGGCTGCGCGCTGCGAGACGACGCCTGGTACTTCCTCGAGAAGCAGCGGCAGCGCGTACGTGACCGCCAGCAGCGCGAGACCGGCGGCCGCAAGCGTGACGAGCAGCGTTTCAGCGAGCAGGAGGCCGACCAGCCGCCACCGTCCCGCTCCGAGTGCGTGGCGCACGGCCATCTCGCGCATCCGATACCGGCCGCGCGCCAGCAGCAGGATCGTGACGTTCGCGCACCCGATCAACAGGAGCAACGCGGCTGCCCCGAACAGCAGACCGAGAACTGGCACGTAGGCGGCGCCTCGTTCCTCGTCCACCAGTCGCCTCAATTGCACACGGAAGCTCGGTGGATATGCAGCAGGCCTCGTTCGTGTGAACTGTTCGAAGACGCTCCCCAGTTCGGCCTCGGCCTGGGCCATCGAGACGCCTGGCTTCAGTCGCACAGTGACCGGCCACGTCGCATCCGATGCGAGCGGCATCCGCAGCGGAACGACGATGTCGGTGAGGTCGGTTGTGTAGTCACGCGGAATCACACCGATGACGGTGAACCGCTCGCCATCGAGTCGGAGTGTTTGGCCGATGGCGTTTGGCTGGCCGGCGAATCGGCGCTGCCAGAACCGGTACGTCAGCACCGCGACACGCTGTGGCTCCGACCCGATCGGCGCGTCGGCTTCGCTGAATACCCGCCCGAGCAGCGGCTGCACGCCAAGCATCGATGGCGCGTTACCGCTGAACGACTCGGTCCACACCGATTCAGGGAACGACGTTCCGCCGAGCGTCTTCGTAAAGCTGTCCTGGATGTAGGCTCCATCCAGGGTCGACGCGGTCCGCAGCGCGCGGAACTCGTCGGCGCTCACCATCGCTGCCCGAGGGTGACTAGACGGCGTGACCAGACGAACGCGGGCGATGCGATCTGCGCCGGCGTACGGCAGCGGGTGCAGCACCACGGCATCGATCACCGCAAAGAGACCGGTACTCGCGGCAATGCCGAGGGTGAGAATCAGCATCGCGGATGCGGCAAACCCGCGATTGCGCCACAGCATTCGCGCGGCAAACCGAACGTCCTGGGTCACATTGGTGAGCATCTCGCGATCGGGCAGCAGTGCCTGTACCAGCTGATAAAGATTAGAAGGGGCGGTCCAGGAGTCGAAGCGGGGTTGCGACTCCTTGTCTGTCGACGCCGAGGAGTTCGGACACACCGATCACGAAAAGGACACTAGCCACGATCAGTACGGCCAGCGTGATCACGAATACCAGGCCGAGCGCCGAGGGTTGGTGGAAGCGCAACGCCTTTTGCATCGAACCCCTCCTAACACGCGTGATTGCGGCGTCTGCGCATCGGCCCGTAACAGCCAGGACGCGAGCAGCGCCATCACAATGGTCACGCGCGACATGTCGTCCAGGGACGCCTCATCGACGCGGACATATTACGCGACGTCGTCAGATCTGCGGCCGCTTGGTCCCAACATAGTCCTTCTGGTCCCACGTTCGTTTTTGACTCGCACAGTGTGCTGTAATCACGCCCATGTCGGCACCGCTCCAACGCCATCGCTCGCTCAGGAACACAGCCGTGGGGGCGGTTGCGTGCACGCTGATGGCGGTCAGTCAGAGCACCAACATGTACACGTTCTGGCAGGGCCACGGCACCTTGCGCCTGGCCCTGGCCATCACGCTTCCGACTTGGGTGCTGATGGCGGCATGCGTGCCGCTCATCGCGTGGCTGGCGAGGAAATATACGTTTGCTCCGCAAGACCGCGCGCGAAGCGCCGCGATCCATGTCCTGGCTGGCCTTGTCTTCGCGTTCGTCCACAATGCGACGCTGACGTTGATATACGTGCTGCTGCTGGCGCCAGACGCGCCGGCCCTTGACACGTTCGGCGGCCGTTTTGCCACAACGCTGGCGTATCACTTCTATCAGGACGCTCTCGCGTACGGCGTTCTCCTGGCCACGTTCCTGGCGCTCCACTACGCAGACCTGCGGTCCCAACTCGCAGAGGCGCGACTCACGGCGCTGAGAGCACAACTCAATCCGCACTTCTTCTTCAACACATTGAATGCGGTATCGACCCTTGCGCTACAAGGCCGGCGCGACGATGTTGCCGAGATCGTCGGACGGCTTGGTGACCTGTTGCGCACCGCGCTCCATGAGCAGTCTCAGGAGGTACCGCTGTCCGTCGAGCTCACGTTCGTCGAGGACTATCTGGCCATCCAGCGCGTACGGTTCAGCGATCGCCTCCATGTGCAGAAGACCATCGCGCCCGAGACCCTCGACGCGGCCGTGCCGTCGCTGGTGCTGCAGCCGATTCTCGAGAACGCCGTCGAGCACGGCATCGCGCGAGATGCGGGCCCGCTCTCGGTGCATATCACGGTCGCACGACACAACGACGAATTGCTTGTCGAAGTTGCCGACACCGGCCCGGGGTTCGCGGCCGATATGCGCAAAGAAGGGATCGGCCTGGCGAACACCCGCGCGCGGCTACAGGAGTTGTACGGGAAGCGATGCACGTTCGAGTACGGGAACGCGCCGGGCGGTGGCGCGTCGGTGCGGATGTCGATTCCGTTCCGCTCTGCACCCGTTGCGGCCACGCACGGCGCAACCGAACATGAGTTCGGCGTCGCGCCGAACGTGAGCACCGGTCGACTCTGAGAGACAGCCGCCGGGTGGCGTGCGATCGGACATGAAATCGGAGCAGGATCGAATCCGCACGGTGACCGTCGATGACGAGCCGCTGGCTCGCGATGCGATTCGCCTGCGGTTGCAAGACGAACCCGACATCGAGGTCGTCGGCGAAGCCGCGACTGGGCGTGAGGCCGTTGCGCTGATCGGCGAGGCGCTGCCGGATCTCGTGTTCCTCGACGTCCAGATGCCAGGGATGGACGGCTTCGAGGTATTGGACCGCGTCGCCTCGACCTGGCTGCCGATCGTCGTCTTCGTCACCGCGCATGATCGCTATGCCATCAAGGCGTTCGAGACTCACGCACTCGACTATCTGCTGAAGCCGTTCACCCGCGATCGCTTCAGGGCGGCGCTGCAGCGGGCGCGGACGGCCTTCGCCAGTGCGGGCGATTCGTCCGCGCATCGTGGCATCGTCACACTGCTGAACGATCGCAGCAGGTCACCGGCCGACGAGGCACAGGGATACCTGGTCCGGTTCGCCGTGAAGCACCATCGCGGGATGCGCCTCGTGCGAGTGCGCGATGTCGACTACATCGAGGCATGCGGGAACTACGCGGAGATTCACGCCGGAGACCGCACCCATCTCGTGCGCATGACGATGCAGGAGCTCGAGCAGCGTCTCGATCCGTCGATGTTCGTGCGCATCCAGCGGTCGACCATCGTGCAGATCGACAGGATTCGCGACATTCTGTCCGCTCATCACGGCGACTTCGATCTGTCACTGCACGATGGCACGGTGCTCCGGCTCAGTCGAAACTACCGCAACCGATTGCAGCGGTGACGCCAGGGTCGTCAGTCGGCCGCGAACGCAAGCAACACATTCCCCGGAATCCCACCAACCGATCCGTAGCCTGAGTTCACATACACGATGCCGCCAGCGACGACAGGTCCTGGTCCGTTGATCCCTCCGCCTTTGCCGTCGACACCGTTGATGGTGGAAAACGGCCGCCTCGTATCGAACTCCCAGATGATGCGTCCGTCCCGCGCATCGAACGCGCGCATCACGCCATCCATCGAACCAGAGAACACGACGCCGGGTATGACGGTCGCTGCCGCGGATTGTCCTGGCGAACATCCGCCAAGAGCGCCACCGCAAGGGGACGGCTTCGTCATCCAGAGACGCTCTCCGGTTGCGAGACGAATCGCAGCCAATCCCCCCGCCTCCGACGGCCCCAAGCGGCTATCGCTGTTCGGGTAGTACACGATCTGATCGTCAGCTGCGCCACCCCACTCGATCCCGCCGACGACACTCCCCTTGCCAATTCGATGTTCCCAGATCACCGCGCCTTCTTTATCGGGATCGAGACCCCACGCGACACCGGACTTCTGCCCTGCCGTCAGCACGCGACGACCGTTCGGCAGCCTCCGGAGGATCGGCGAGGCCCCGAAATCGAAATCGGGGCCCAGAGGAGTTGGACAGGTCTCGGACGATCTCGGTCCACCACATCCGACGAGATAGGCATCATCGGGGGTCAGTTGTTTCGACCACCGCATTCGACCGGTGTCGAGATCGAAGGCGACAATCGCGTCGGTGGTTGGAGCGGCTGGGGCGGTGAATGCGTCGCCGGTGGCGACATACACGCTGTTCGCGCGTTCATCGATCGTCGGAGCCGACCACACGCTGGCACCTGACGGCCCCCAGAGCTGAGTACCTGCGGACGTCTTGCCCTTGCGAGCGAGCGGCTCTGTAATCGTCGATGCTTTCCATATCCGCGCACCAGTGTTCGCATCGTAAGCGACGACCGCACCCTGCGTGGTGCAGCATTCGTATTTCGGGTTGGCAGCGACGGCCTCCTCGTATCCGGCGACGGGGACGTACAACCGCCCGCGATGAAGCGTCGGCGAGCCCGTGATGCGCGCCAGCGGATGTGGGTCGGCCTGCTGTTTCCAGATGAGCGACCCGGTCTCGGCGTTCACTGCGTACACCGCGCCGTTGAGGTCGCCGAAGTAAATCGCGTAGCGCGCACCCGGCTGTCCTGTGATCGGACCGACGCTGATTGCAGTGCGAACGGCATTGCCGGCTCGGAATGACCAGTACACACAACCGGTCTTGGCGTTGAGCGCATACACGAATGAGTTGGCGCTCCCAACGAACAATCGGCCGCCGACAATTGCCGGCTGCGCATACACGGACGTCGCATTCGGGAACGCGAACGCCCATTTCAGTTTCAGCTTCGGTACGTCGCCCTGCGTGAGCCCCGCGCGCTCGGTGGACTGGAAACGGGAATTCTCGATATCCGCTCCCCATCCGTTCCATGCCGGCATTTTCGCGATGTCTGCGAATGCATCCGGACGACATTGGTTCTGCATCGCGGACGCCTGTGCCGTCTCTCCAGCTCCGATCGGGCGACCTCCGAGATACTCGGCGAGTGCACGCTTCTGTGATTCGGTGAGATCGGTGGCATTCGGTGCCATCGGCCCGGTCGTCAACGCGACAAGGACGGCTTCGGGTGAGAGATTGCGTAATGCGTCGAAGCTTGGAACTCGGCTCGCAGCCAGCGGCGCGACCGTGTGGCAGGTGGCACATCGATCCTGAAAGGTCGTCATCGGCCCTGGTGGCGCTTGCGCATACCCGAGGGCAGGCGGAGTAAGAGAGACGGCCAGTGCCAACACGGTTCGCATGCGCATCGTGTCGTCCTTTGACTGCTACTTCGCGCCTGACGATCCTTGCCGTTGCATCCAGACCGTGCCCAGACTCACGAACGGGGCGTCTCCCTCCGCGATCTCCGTGCGCACTCGAGAACTGACAGGCGACGACATGAACGTCGTCCCTTTGAGCCTGACCTTCTTGCCCTTGACGAGGAACGGCGCCGCCACCCAATGATGTGTGATGTACCCGCCTGAATCACCGCCGACTCGTCCCTGTTTGATCACGTCGAACCCGCGACTATCGCGCTCCACGACCACCAGGTAGTGCGCGGACGGGTCATAGACGATCGTCGATTTGATCGTGAACGCACCGCCCGGACCCTTCGCTTGGGTCGCACTTTCATACCGACATCCATCCACATGTTGAATCGTCTCGGTGCCCGAGATCTGACCTGCCGGCCCGAGAGCAGACTCGGGCATCTCGTAGTCGAACGTCCAGCGGCCGACCAGATAATCCGGGTTGAACGGCGCAGGCGCGTCGTTGTTCAGCGTCGTGCGCGTGAGCCTGCGGTGCGCCTCGATCAGGTCGAGATCTTCTTTGAAGAGGCACTTTCCGGCGACCGTCGTCTCACCAGGCGCCCGTGCAATCGGCGCCGGTCCAGTTGGCGGCGCGCCCGCTGGCGGTGCGCCCTGCGCGAGAACCGTCGCGACCGGCACGGCCATCAGCAGTGCCACAGCGGAAAGACTCCTCATACGCACTTCTCCGCCAGCATCTGAAACGACGTGACGTTGATGCGGGTCTCGGTGCCGCTCTTGATCGAGAGACCTCTCACCACCATCTTGTGCCCTTTGTGTTGGTCGGGACCGAACGCGCTGGTGCCCAGCAGTCGATAGCGTTGTGTGCCGAGCGGTTTCTCCGCTGCCGCCTTGATCGCGTCGGGCGTCGTAAACGTCGTCGTCACGGTTGCCGCTTCGGTCGCGTCGGTGAGGATCCAATCCGCTCCCGTCTGCGACAGACAACCGACCGCCTCGACGATCGGCGTCTGATCCGGCCTCGCCGACCCGCGGCCCTGGGCGTACACGCTGACGGCGGCCACAACGAGCGACACAAGTGCGATCGACGGCCTCAACGAATCCTCCTCATATCCAGAAAGCAACTATTGCGCCGACGGCAGGGTCGGTAATGGAGTTGGAGTGATGGGCTCGCTCAGCGGCACAACGGCACGAAGCTGCGGGCTGAGCATCTCGTCCCAGCTCTGCTCGCCCCAGTGGACCTCTTGATCGGGCCTCGGGTTGTATCTGTTCTTCGTCGAGTTGTCCCACGATGCCTCGACGCGAACAACGGTTCCCGCCGGAAGCGTGACTGGCTTTGCGAACTCATAGAGGATCTGCCAGTTGAAATCATAGCGAGGCACGTTCAGCAGTACTTCTTCGCGGCCATCCGGAAACACGGCCGTGTACTTTGCCGACCGACCGCGAACATGCATGTGCGGCTGAATGCTGTACAAGACCATGTCCTGCCGAATCGCCATCAGCTGGGTCAATCGATAATTGTCGGCAAACGCCGGGATGTCCGGTACGGTCTTGACGCCAGGCGGCAGAAGGTCCGTGGTCACCTGGGCAGAGAATCGACCTGGGAGTTCCTTGCCCTCGTAAAGGAACGCTTCGGTGCCCATGCCGACGCTTGGGCCCGTGGTCGTGTGCGTGATGGTGTCTCGGTGAAGCCAGATGCCGATTCGCGTTTTGTCCGTGGTCGCGGTCCCGTTCGCCTGATAGTGCAGGTTGAAGACCAGATGGGTGCCGCCGATGCGATCAGCGATACCCGGGCCGTAGCTGACAGGCGTATCAAGTCCAGGCTCCCACCCAGAGAAGAACGAGCCGATTGCGGGAGCTGGAATACCAGCTGCTCCTCCGGGAATGGTACCAGCCGCCCCCTGGGCCGGGCTCGCGCCCGCGACACTCCTCGCGGGAGTCTGTACTCCGGCTGGCGACACAATACGCCTCCCTGCCGCATCCAGCATCGTGTCCGCCGGCAACGTCGTCGACGTTACGGTCGCGTGATGGACGACGGCGCGGTTACCAGGCACGATCTGCGCGGCTTCCACGTATATGACCTCCTTAAACGGCAGCTTCACATACACGTTCTGCCACGGAGCCTCCCCTTCAGCCGGCACCGTCTGCTCGGGCGCTTCAATAACGAGATCTGGGGGCCTACCGCTGGGATGATTCCACCCGTGTGCAAACTGGGGAGGCGGGGGCACGGCCGCATTCCCGCGCGGGGCGCCCGCATCAACCCATGCCACGAACGTGTCGATCTCCGCCTGGCTCAGGCGGCGATCGTTACGCCATTTGCCAGGTTCCCCTTCAGCGTGCCACGGTGGCATCTGGCGCGACACGACCTTGCTCTTGATTGATCGAGCCCATGGCCGTGTTTCTTCATACGTCATGAGCGACATCGGCGCCACTTCGCCTGCCCGATGGCACGTCGCGCATTTCGTGTACAGCAGCGGCGCGATGTCCTTCGCGAAGGTCGGCGCAGCAGTCTGCGCGGTAACCGTGACCGGGAACGAGGCCACAGCAATGATCCAACCGACCGTGGCGTGAGCTCTCGTCATGTTCATTCCTTCTAAGTAGGGTCGACCCGTTTTCTTCCGGCTAGAACGTAAGCCGTCCACCGAGCTTCACGAACGCCGACTGCAGGATCGTGCTCGGTCGCAACCAGATCGGCCCATAAGTCGCGGTCTGAGTCAGGACGGTGCTGGCGTTGAAGGCGTTATAGATGTCGGCAATCGCCTCAACGCGGTACCGGCCCACGCGCACACTCTTGGACACGCGGAGGTCCAACTGATTGACGCGTTCGCCAAACATGGTGGCCGGCTCAATCAAGTTCACGTTGATAGAAGGGACCGTCAGGGGCCGGCCCAACGAGGGGAGCGCAGCGGCACTGGTCACCGCGAGATTGGCCTGTATGTCCGCGGGCGGAATACTCTGGAACACCCCGCTCACCTGAATCTGCCAGGGGAACGTGTACCCACCAGAGGCGCGGTAGTTCCCCTGGAACGGCGGCATCACCTCGCAAAAACGGAGCGTCCCAGGGCTATCCACCTCGGCGCAGTTCTTGATCACAGTGCGCCCGATGCTAACCCCGGCTTGGACAAACAGACGGCCGGTTGGTCGGGCGTTGACCGTCATGTCCACGCCGTCGTAAACCTGACCGGTTTCGCCAGAATACTCCGAGGCAAACCGGATCAGCCGGTTGCTCGCAACACCGGCCTTGGCAAGCTTGACGTCATACAGACCGCACACCTGACTCCCACTGACACTGCCCAGCCGCGGGTCGGGCGGGGCGGTGATGCAGAACTGGTCGTAGTCGGCCGGCGTCACATCCAGGTTGTCGGTGACGGTCTGGTTGTGGAACGTCCGCCGGTGATATCCGGCCTCGAGGGACACGCGAGCGATCAGCTCGTGCTGCACGCTGGCCGTGTACTCCCAGTTATACCCACGCTTCCCCCAGCCTTCGCTCACTTCCGGATCGAGCCGCGTCGTGACGATCGACTTGCCGAAGTTCAGATTGCTGAGCGTGCCCGTGAACTCGCCGTTCGGCAGCGGGTTCAGCGGATCGCCTTCAGGAATGAAGTTGCCATTGTCGCTCCAGCCGCGCGTCGCCGAGTTGACGGTCGTCGCGAATGGATTGGCGTTGGCCGTAAATCCAAAGATCGCCTGGGTCACGTAGCGGTTGACGCTGGCTTTGAGGGCCGTCTTCCCGTTGCCAAACAGGTCATACGACAGGCCCAGCCGCGGGTTGACGTCTTTCCAGTTCGGGACATTTTCTACAGCCGGGAACGAGCGCGCGCCAATCCACCGCGAGGCAGCCGCCGACTGCTCGGGAATCGCGATGTTGACGAGGTCGAAGCGGATCCCGCCATTGAGCGTGAGACGGCTCATCGTCCAGCGGTCCGACGCGTAGATGCCCGTGTCGGAGTTGATATCGATCAACTGCGTATACGGCGATGTGTTCATCGTGATCGAGATCGGTGTGCCGCTGGCCAGCGTGAACTGGGTCGCATTGCTGTACATGTCCGTTGTGTTGGCACGCCGCCCCCAGTGCAGCGAAAACCCGACCCTGGCGGCATGCGACCCGGTCACATACGACAGCGCCCCGCGCGCGTTGTACTGGCGCACGTCTTCAGTGCCCGGCGTGGCGAACGGCGCGCGGAGCGTTCGGCCGGTCGTCTGCTCGAATGCCGACGTGGGGGAGGTGGAGGTCACGTCCACGTCCTCCTGCGGCTTGAACGAGGACTGCTGGCGGTCGTACGCCAGGGCGGAATCCCAGAGCAGCTTCGAGGTGATGATCGACTGCCACCGTCCGCTGGCCATGTAGGTGGGTGGATACACCAACCGAGTCGACGATTGTCCAACCGTGGTGGGATTGACCTGCACCGTCGGGCAATTGCATTTGCTGATCTTGTCAAAGAAGCCAGACACTTTGTTGCGCTGCGACAACTGCACCGTCACACGCACCTGGTCGTCCAGGTCCCAACCGCCCTGGTGAACTGGCCGCGACAGGTCCGCGTCGTAGACGAAGTCGTTCGGGTTGCCTTCGTAGTAGGCGTCGACGCCGCGAACGTCGTTGCCCCGGTAGCGGTGCGCCGCGAAAAACCACACGCGGTCGCGGCGAATCGGGCCGCCGAACCCGGCGCTCTCATCCCAGAGCTTGTCGTACCCGGCCGGCGCCGTTAAGCCGCGCGCCTTCAGATCGTCGGTGTAATTGCTCATCGACATTCCCCGGGTCGCGAAATTACCGAACAGCGATCCCGAGAACCTGTTGCCGCCTTCCTGCGGAATCGCGTTGACCCGGACGCCGCCCCCAGACGACTCGACTGAAATCGCCCCGGTCTCGAAGGAGATTTCCGACACCGCCGCATCGTTGAGCGAAAACGTCGATGCCGCCTGCCCGAACAGCGGACTGCTGTTGCTGATCGAGATCCCGTCGACCTGGAGCGTCATGTCCAACGTCGAACCACCGTGGGCCGACAGCATGTTTCCGCGCTCGCCCTGCGTGCCGCCCACGTCGCGCTGATTGGCCTGCACGCTGGGCAGCGTCGTCCCGAGCGTCGCGAACGACCGCGCCGTCGGCAGCGCCTCGAGGGCTTCCCTCCCAAGCGTCTTCGTTTGAGCGGCGCTCTGGACGTCCACTACCGGCGCTTCTCCAGTCACCGTAATCGTTTCCGTCACGGCTCCAACACGGAGGGATTCGCTAACCGGCGCCGTGAAGCCGGCGGAGATTTCGATCCCCTCACGACGAACGCTGTTGAAGCCTTGCAGGGCAAACGTGACGGCGTACACGCCTGGGCGCAGCTGCTCCAATCTGTATTGGCCGGCGCTATCGCTGACTGCCGTGCGAACTTTCTCGATGAGCGCAGGGCTCGAGGCTTCGATGGTGACACCGGGAAGGACGGCTCCGCTGCTGTCCTTCACCACGCCGGCAATCGCGCCGTATTGAGCAAAACACAACGCCGGAAAGATCATCACTGCTGACGCGCAGATCAGAAGATGCCTGATCACTCCTGTCTTCACCAGACGACGCATGACGCCTCCTTCCTGTCCGCAGTGACGTAATCCCCGCGAGGGCTTCGCAAGCGCGGCCCGCATGTTCGAGTCGAGCGATCGCGACGGGTGGCGTTGCTATGAGCGGGTGCATCCTAAACGGCTTTGGCGCTGCAATCGGGCCCCGCGCTCGACGTTTGTGACAAGTGGGCGGGGGAAGGGACGAAGCGGTCGACGGTCTATTTCTGCGGCGTCTCCGGTGCCGGCGTCGGCGCCTCGCCTGGACCGGAGCCACCGGCGAACAGCCTCCTGCCGTCCTTGAACGTCACGTAGCCGCCGTTCATCTTGTTCTCGCCGTTCTTGGCCTGGTAGCCCTGGACCACGATCTCGGTTCCCGCTTCGAGCGCCTTCTTGGTGAACCCTCGCCGTATCAGCACATTCGGCGTTCCGAGCTCGACCATCCAGGTGACCGTCTTACCGTCGGGACTTTTCGTTTCCATGTGAATCCACGAATGAGGATTGATCCAGTCCATCTTCGTGACAGTACCGCGCACCGTGACGGGCTTGTTGGCGTCGAACTGCGCGGTAAACGAATGATGCGCCGCAACGGGCAGCGACAAGATCAACAGCAGCAGGAGTGAGGTGAGCCAGAGAATTGGTAAGCGCAGCTGATTCATGACGACTCCTGTCACTTCGATCCCTTCTCCGTTGCCGCCGACTTCGCCTCCTCCGCACGCGCGCCGCTCAGCACGTCATGCATGAAGATGTTGCCTTCGTGACACGCGTACTCCGAGATGACCGCGTAATTCGGTTCCTGCCGTAACGGGTAGGCCATCGTCCAGGACTTCGTCCACGTGTTCGGATCCTGAATCGTCACCTGATAGTCGACCGTATGTTCGTCAGCGCGGGTGAACCGCTCGGTCACCCGCAGCTCCTCGGTCGGGCGCGGGGCCGCATCGCCGAAGCCGCCATCGCCGGGACCGACTCCCACGCGCGCGTTGAAATTCGTCGTCTCGACAACGAGCGTCGCGCCTTCCCAGTGACCGCGAGAGTCGCCCATCCACGTGCGGACTCCCGTGCCAACATGCGACCGCCCGTCCAGCGGAACGACACGGGCTTCGTGGATCATTTCGTTGCGGATCACGACATAGCCTGGGGCCTGCACGATTTCGATGCCGTTGTTGTAGTAGAACGGCAGCATCGAACCGACTGCACCTAATGAGATGCAGCGGTCCCACGTGGTGAGGTCCTGCCATGTATCCGGAGCGTCCTTCTTTTGCTTGTAACGGGCGAGGCGCTCGGCCTCGCGCTTCTGTGTTTCCGGCGTCAGCGCAGGAATCCTTCCGTCGGGTGGATCGACGACGAGGGAGGCCTGGCGGCTCCCCTTTCCCGGGTCAAACCAGCCGGCGCTGATCGGCACCTTGTCTGGGTTGCCGGCTTCGATGTTCGCAAACGCTCTCACCTGGCGCATCCGCTGCGCGTACTCCTCGTCGTTGAGAACGGCGCGGGTCCCCATCTTCGGGTCCCTCTGGACGGGAGTCTGAAGCATGTGCGTGCTCGGCCAGATGCCTTGAAGGTCGGGATCACCCCACGGCGTCTTGGGTGCGGTCCATCCGGCCGATGCGGTCTGCGCCGAAACCGAGGCCGCCATCGCAACCGTCAGCACACACATCAATGCGACATATGAACCGCGCATCGCACATCTCCTCTTGTCACCTCGCACACGTTTCGCCCACGAGACACACGGGAGTGGCATGGGTATCGTCGCCAGTCTCTGGTGCACTCAGAGTGAAGTCAACGAGCGTGGGACCAGAGGGACTATGTTGGGATAAGACGCAACCAGGCGATGCGCCATAGGAGCGGGCGCTGATCTCTCCCGCACGAGAATTCCGCGCTAGACTGCAGCCGGTATGCGAACGATCGGCACGCGCATCCTTCGCGCGTGAAGAAACGCAAGGAGGCACAATGAAGGGCACGACGCCCGGACTCTCGAGACGCGAGTTTATCGCGGGCGCTTCTGCGCTCGGAGGCGTGGCGATCGCGCTGCGCCCTGAGCCTGTCGAAGGGTCCGCCGCTGCATCGGCACAGATCACGACACTGGCGCCCTTCGAAAAGCTGCCGCCGTACGGCAACAACACGCTTCCCGCGGGCGTCAAGCCGCGGCTCGTGCCGAACGTCAATGGCCTCACCGTCAACATGCTCGAGGCCGGGACGCAAGGACGGCCGCTCGTCCTGCTGCTTCATGGGTTTCCGAACCTCGCCTACAGCTGGCGCAAAGTGATGCCGGCGATCGCAGACGCGGGCTACTACGTGATTGCGCCGGACTGCCGCGGGTATGGGCGCACCGTTGGCTGGGACAGATCCTTCGACGCGGATCCCATGCCGTTCCTGACGCTCAACATGGTGCGCGACCAGATCGCGCTCGTCTATGCGCTCGGTTATCGGAAGGCCGAGCTCATCGTCGGGCACGATCAAGGTCAG
>Ga0075433_10000160_pt1 | contig 36531 bp, 30 predicted proteins | sample RhiMethybrSRZTD2_FD_75299 | JGI IMG/M metagenome (GOLD analysis project Ga0075433, IMG submission 75299) | Populus rhizosphere microbial communities from Tennessee, USA - Rhizosphere MetaG P. TD hybrid SRZTD2 | ecosystem: Host-associated > Plants > Roots > Rhizosphere > Soil | place: USA... | reverse complement strand
ACGTCGTGATCGCCGGAAAGATCGTGTACTGGAAACGTCAGCTCGTGGGCTGGGACATCGACAAGCTGCTCGGCCAGATCGAGCAGTCGCGCGACCGCGTCCTCGCTCGCATCAACGGCCCGGCGAAGATCGGCTCGCTTCCGAAAGGAGACAACAGCTCGAGCAACCCGTACCGCCCGAACTTCCTCGGGAACTGCTGCTTCAAGGGACAGAACACGACGTCGCCGGAGTACGTGCTGCGCCCGTAGTTACCAGTCGTACGTAGGGGCCGCCTTCAGGCGGCCCTTAGTCAGGCGTCGGTTGCTCCGCTCGATCGATCACGAGGACTTCGGTGGGCTCGCGCCGCGCATCGAGCTTGAGTCCCAACTGCTCTTGAATCGCCGCGAACAGGGATGGAGTGTCGACCGGTGCCGCCGGTGCCGGTCCCGGCGGCGGCGGCCCGAACGGAGTTGTACCGCCGGCCTCGGCTGAGAATTCGAGAGTGACTACGAAATCACCCTTGAGACCGCTTCGATCGACGACCGGACGACCGACCGCCTGGGACAGCATCGACACGAGTTGCGCCGTCGTCATCCCGCCGCTCTCGATGCGCGAGACTGGTCCGAACCGCATCCCGGTCGAGCATGGTGGCGGCGGCGCGCCTGGCGCCGGCGGAGCAGACGGCGGAGCGGCCCCAGTTCGCCTCGCTTCTCTGAGCGCGTCGCAGTCGACGTCGGCACGCCGCATCTGAGGACCGAGTTTTCCGTCACTCCTCGCCACGACCAGCGCGAACACCTGAAGCTCGCGCATTTCGCTATGCGTCGCCAGCTTGAAGCGATCGGCCAGCAGCGCCTGCACCATCCGGCGAACGTCGTCGAAGGAGGGCTTGCCGGCGACCTTGGCGACGATGTCGAAACGATCGGTGTCGAGCCAGCTCGGTCCACCGATGATTTGACCCTGCATCTGGTATTGAGTGCCGTAGGCGCCGCGGATGATCTGGCGCAGCGTCGCGTTGGTCGTGTTCCAGCTGTCGCCGCGGAGCGCTCCCGTCAGGATCATCGTCGGACCGGTTCCTGGCGGTGCGCTCTTCTTGACCGATGCCACTTCGAACGTCGGACCCTGCGGCGCGCTCTGCGGATCGGCAGCCCCGCCGAGGACGAGAGCCACGAACACAAGCAGCGTGCGCTTCATGTGTGCCTCAATTCGGCGTCGGCAGATCCACGCTGTCGATGACGAGCACGTCGACGGGGCCGCGCTCCGACTCGAGCTTCAGCCCCAGTTGTTCTGGCAACGCAGTTGAGAGCGACAGCCCCTCGCGCGGCTTGCCGAACGCGTCTGCCGGGATGCCAGACCCCACCGGGATCTGCGGCTCGGTCTCGAGCTCGAGATCCCAGGTTCCTGTCAGACCCGTCTTGTCGATCACGACGCGGCCGGCCTGCGGCTGAAGCAGTTTCGCAATCGCCGACATCGGTTGGCCTTCGGCGGTCATCGTCTGACTGCCTCCGCCGAGACGGACGCGGAGCCCGCAACTCGGAGGGTCGCCCGGCTGCGGCGGTCCGACGGGCATCTTGTAGTTGGGTCCTCGGGCAGCGACGATCGCCGGACAGTCGACCGCCGACTGCTTCAGCCTCGGTCCAAGCCGCCTGTCGCTTCGCGCGAGCACGAGCGCGTAGCGCGGCAAGTCTCGAGTCTCGAGGTGCGTCTTCAAGTCGAACCGCTCGGCGAGCAGACGCCTGACCATCAGCCGCATCTGGTCCGCAGAGACGATGCGCGCAGCTTTGGCGTCGATCTCGAATCGACGCGTTCGCACCCAGTCGGGTCCACCCTGGATCTGAAACTCGGACATCTGGTAGGCGTAGACGAGGATCAGCGACAGCGTGATGTTTGGTCGGGTGAATCGATCGGGCGCCAGCGGCATCGTTGAGACGCCGTGGCTCTCTTTGATCGAGGCGGCTTCAAAAGCGGGCACGTCGGCGTCCTGCGCACGTAGCGTCGGAATCGCGAAGAGCGCGAGGCATGACAGAGCGACAAGACCGTGCTTCACCATCGATCTCCGAGGTCCGGCTAAAGCCGGACACTACGTACGTTATTTCGCGAGCGTGGTGATCAATCGGTACTGGAAGTCGAGGTCTTCGTTGAACTGTTTGACGCCGACGCGCTCGTCGCGGCCGTGCGCGCGCACATCGTCGATATCGTCGAACAATCCGTCGACGCCAAACGTGGGAATGCCGGCGTTGCGGAGATACAGACCATCCGTGGCGCCGGTACTCATCGTCGGGACCACGGGCACGCCGGGGAACATCGCGCCGACGATTGTGGTCACGGCGCTCATCACATCGTCGCGCAGCACGGCCGGCTTGCTCGGCGTCGCTTCGCCAACGAACGAGAACTGGATCTTCGGATCGTCGACAAGCTTGGTCAACGTCTCCAGGACCTTGGCCGGCGAGACTCCTGGCAGAATGCGGCAGTTCACGTTGGCCGCAGCCAGCTGCGGCAGCGCGTTGGTCGCATGGCCGCCTTCGAGCTTGGTGGCAACGCACGTCGTCCGCATGATCGAGTTGAAGTACGGCGACTGCGCCGCAAGCCGCGCCGCGGCGGCGAGATCGGTAGGCGTCTTGGCGACGGCAAGCATGTCGGCGCGGGTTTGCGCGTCGGTCTGCGCCGGCGCCGAACGCTCGAAGTAGGTGCGCGTGATCTCGCTCAGCTCCACGGGAAAATCGTAGGCACCGATCTTCGAGAGCCCTGCGGAAAGTCGGTAGATGGCGTTGTCCTTCAGCGGCATCGAGCTGTGGCCGCCGGAATTGTGCACCTCGAGACGGATGTCCTGATACACCTTCTCCGCCGCCTGCACTTCGTTGGTGAGGTACTTGCCTTTGCGCATCACTCCGCCGCCGCCCTCGTTGATCGCGTACTCGGCGTCGATCAGGTTGCGCTGATTCGCGATCAGCCACTTGACGCCGTTGAAGGTGCCGCCCTCCTCATCGGCGGTGAGCGCGAGGATGAGATCGCGAGACGGCACGAAGCCTTCCGACTTCAATCGCAGCAGGTTGGTGACGAATACCGAGGCCATCGTCTTGTCGTCGGCCGTGCCGCGTCCGTAGAGATAGCCGTCCTTCTCGGTGAGCGTGAACGGATCGAACGACCAGTCCTCGCGCTTGGCTTCGACGACATCGAGATGGGCGAGGAGCAGCAGCGGGCGCTTCGAGCCGTTGCCGCGATAGCGCACGACGAGGTTGCCCTTGCGCGGATTTGGACCGAGCACTGTCACGTCGGCGGCGGAGAAGCCCGCGGCCTTGAATCGCGCGGCCATCGCTTCAGCGGCGGCGGTGGTGCTGCCGACCGAGTCGGTGGTGTTGATCTCGACGAGCTGCTTGAAGATCTCTCGTGCGCGAGTCTGATGCTGGTTGGTTTGTGCGTCGAGTGAGACGCCGAGCAAGAGTACGAGAAACAATGTTTTTTGCATGGATATCGCGGGCCGCCTAAAGGCGGCCCCTACGTACTGAAGGCGGCCTCTACTTGAATTCCGAGCAGGCGGCGACGTCGGAGCCCCAGTACTCGATGCACTTGGCACGATCCATCGCGCCCTTGCCGACGACTTTCGCGAACAGGAAGTCGGCCACCTGATCGATCTCGCGCGCCTGTAGCGTCGCCGGCGGATCGGGCAGGGCGCCGAGCTTCTGCAGATCCGCCTGCTTCATCCCGTAGCAGCGGCCGTCGGTATAGGCGAACTTGTCGAATGCGGGCATCGATTTGCCGGGGATGCCGCACTTGATCGCGATGATCAGCTTCTCGCGATTCAGCTTCGTGGTCCGCAGGTTGGCGCCGTCGGGCATCTGCGTATCCATCTTGCGTCCGTCGGCCGCCCACCCGTGGCACGACTGACAGTCACCCTTGGTACGAAAGATCCGCATGCCCGCCGCGATACTCTCGGGATCGGGCTCCTGCGCGCGCGGTGACGAGTCGAGCGCGGCGCCCACGATCACCATCGTCGATGTCGCGAGCGCCAGAAACGTGTAGAGGCGGGTCTTTAGACCCGCCCTGCGATCTTCCAATCCGCGGTTCTCCCTATTGCAGTGTGACGGTCACATTGCGCTTCGGAACGTAGCCGACCTTCACCTTGGCCGTCTCCTTCATCGTCGCCACGTCGACCACGGACACGTCGTTGGTCACCGGGTTCGCCACGTATGCCGTCTTGCCGTCTGGCGTCAGCGTCACCCAGCCAGCGCCCTTACCCGTGAGCTCGGCACCGCCGAGCGGCTTCAGATCCGGCAGCGAGTACGAGTAGAGATAGTTATTGAGGCGGCTGCAGACGACCAGCGTCTTGCCATCCGAGGTCACAGCCATGCCATGCGACGGATCGGATCCCTGCGGCACCGTCTGCTTGCCGGGCGGCAGATCCGGATTCTGAATGCGGCGGAGCTCTTTCTTCGTCGCGAAGTCGACCACGGCGAAGCCGTTGAAGCCCGAGAGCTGCGCGAAGATCCACTTTGTCGAGCCATCGGGGTTGGTGTTGAACGTCATCGGCCGCACGCCCAGATCCATATCAACGGTGAACGCCGTCTCGTGGGTCTTCGCGTCGATGACGTTGATCGTCTTGCCCGCGATCGACCCCGCCACGACGTACTTGCCGTCGGGGGTGACGTACGCGTTGTGAATCGTGCCCTTGGTGGGGACGTTCTTGACGCGTTTCTGCGTGGTCGTGTCGATCACATCCACGCCGCCGGGCTCCTGAATGATGCCGACGTAGACATAGCGGCCGTCCTTGGCAACGGCCATGTTGTTGGGATGCCCGCTGAGCGGCACCTTGGTGATCACCTTCAGCGTCTTCGCATCGACGATGTCGAGCGTGCTCTCGGCTTCATCGCTCACGTAGATGCGCGAGCCGTCGGGCGCCGCGCCCGCGCCGTGACCGGCTTCGATGCCGGTGATCTCGCCGACCACCTTGTTGGTCGCGGGATCGATCAGCGACACGTTGTCGCCGGCGCTGTTGGTCTGGATGATGCGGACCTTGTGCTGCGCTGAGAGTGATGCCGCGAGTACCACGGCAACGACCAGGGCGCACAGGGCGAGCGATCGTGTTGTCATCATCGACTCCTCATGGCGGGTCTAAAGACCCGCCTCTACTTCCCACTCATTATCCATGCGCGGAGGGATTGCCACTCGGGATCGTTCTGCGACGTCCAATGCTTGCCGCCGCTGTGGTAGAAGTCGCCGCCGGCTGACTCCTCGAGCGGATGAATCAGCAGAGGACTCTTCACATTCCCTGGAAACGCCGCGCGCTGCGTGACGACCTCGAAGTTCTTGCGGGTCTCTTCCTCCGTCCACGCGGCGCTTCCCTTCGTTAGCGGCTGCAGCCGCATCGGCGTACCGGACGTGTGGCACGCGATGCACCGGGCGTGGCCGGGACGTTTCTTCAGGAAGACGGGCTGGATCTTCGTCTTGTAGGTTTCGTAGTCCAGCGCCGACTGTTTCGGCTGTTGAGACAGCAGCGCTGCGACGAGCAACGCGATGGTCGCGGATGCCAGATGCACAGAGCCTCCCAAAGTTGGGCCGCCTAAAGGCGGCCCCTACGTACGACAGTCGTAGTGTCCGGCTTCAGCCGGACCTAGGCAAACACTCCCAGCGGCTCGAACGTTCCCTTCAACACAAGCTCGGTGCGATCGTATCCGAGCCACTCCCTGATCATCGTGGCGTAGACGCGCCTGAAATCGGTGGTCATCTTCATGTTGCCGTCGTCCAGGTCGGTCAGGCTCGGGTGACGACCGTGGAAGCCGCCCTTGATGCCGTTGCCGACGATGAACATGGGCGTGGCCGTGCCGTGATCCGTACCTAGACTGCCGTTCTCTTCGACGCGCCGCCCGAACTCGGTGAAGATCATCATCGCCACGTCGTCGGCGCGGCCGAGACGCTTCATGTCGTCCATGAAGCCGCGCACCGCGTCGGCGGTGTACATCAGCAGACGCGTGTGCAGGTCGGCCTGCTGCACGTGCGTGTCGAACGAATTGCCCGAGTAGGTCACGTAGTACAGACGCGTCGGCATCTCGGCGGCGATCAGCGCGGCCACGCGCTGCAGGTTGCCGGCCAGGCCGCCGCCCTGACCGTAGTCGACCGGGGTGCGATAGCTCGATGCGGCGCGGCGAACGAGGTCGGAGCTCTCGGTTGCGTTCTGCGCGGTCGATGTGAGGAAGTCGAGCGTCGTGTTGCCGGTGCTGCGCATACGGCTCAACTCTGCGAGCGCGTGCTTCTCGTCGTCGCTCCCCTCGCGTCTGAATCGACCGGGATCGTCGAATACCAGCGGCGAGTGCTGTTCGCTGCGCACGGCAAGCGACTGCGACGTGCCGAGGTTGACGATCATGTTGCGCGTGTGCGCATCGTAGGTGCGATCTGCAAGGCGACCGAGCCAGCCCAGCGTCTCACCGCCGTTCGGCACGCCGGTGTGCCAGAAGCCCATCGACGAGAAGTGCGACAGGCTCGGATGGTCGTATCCGCAGCCGTGCACCACGGCGAGACGGCCGTCCTTGTAGAGACGCTCGAAGCCAACCATCGACGGATGGAAGCCATATCCGTCCGCGATCGTGATCGCCTCGCTCTCCTTGATCCCGAGTTTCGGCCGCGCATGGTAGTACGCCGCATCGCCAAAGGGTACGACGGTGTTCAATCCATCGTTGCCGCCTGACAACTCGACGACGACGAGGATGCGATTGGGATGCTTCTCGACGCTCGTGCCTTGAAGCGCCTGAGCGGCGAGCGCTGCGGAGGTGCGATTCAGGATGAGCGGGAGACCCGCGCCCACACCAAGGCCGTACATCCCCCGCACGAGAAAATCACGCCGCGAGCAAGAGCATCCGAGGTGTCGATTCATAGAGCACCTTTATCATCAACTCCCAAGGGCCAACTCCCAACTCCCAAAGCAACAGAGGTAACAGAGGCTCGCCTCAACACAGAGCAACAGAGCAACGGAGGACGAAACAGAGCTATCTGGTCATTCACATCATGCGAGTGTGGGGGCGCCGGCCTTCGGCCGGTGCATGAGGCGAGAGACAACACAAAAACAAACACCTCATGATCGTCTGGTGCTTGTTTTTGTGTGGTCTCTCGTCTCATCCGCGCGCGTCGCGCGCGGCCCCACACGCGCGAGAATCGTTCGACGCGTTACGGCCTCCGTTCTGTCTCTGTTACTCAGTTTCTCTGTGTTGAGGCCGCCTCCGTTTCTCCGTTCCCCTCTCATCCGAGCTGGTACTCCGGTGTACTCACCACCAAATACAGAAGCTCGCGCAGCGACGGTTCCAGTTTGTCGCTCGGCTGAATCGACGACGTTCCCAGCTTGCTGCGCAGGAACTCCACGAGCAACGCGCGATCCTTGTCGGTCGGCGGCGTGCGCAGGAAGCGCAACGCGAAGTGATCGACAACCTTGTCGACGGTGTCGGCGTGCGCCGACCTCACCATCACGCTCAAGTCGATTGCAGCAGGAAGGCGCGGGATCAACTTCGTTCGCTTGAACGCGAGCAGATTGCCGGCGTAGCCGCCGTAGCGCGTGTTGTAGTCCTCGTCGCGGTCGACCATCTTGTTCGACTCGGCGTCGCCTTCACGCGTCGCTTCGGTGATGTTCATGCCCTGCGCCAGTCGCTCGCCGACACGCTGGTCGGTCGCCGACATCGCCCGATCGGGTGGGCGGAAACTCTTCACGTCGGGGAACAGCACCTCGCGAAACAGGTTGCCGCGCTGCAGCAGCGTCGACGGCGTGATCCAGGTGCGGCCGCCGGCCCACCCCGCGACGTTCGGCGGATCGAAAAGCGACTGCCCGAGCCCGCCGACCATGCGGCCGAAGTCGGGAATCGTCGGAATCGCCGCGAGCCCCATCTTGCGGTACGTCGATACCACCAGGTGCACCGGACTCTTGATCTGCGTGGCGTACGACGGCGCGGCGTAGAAATCTTTCGAGAGGAAGATACGCTTGAGCAGCGGCTTGATCTGATACCCGCTCTCGCGGAAGCTGCGACCGAGGTCCGCCTTCACTGGCGCCGCCACGTCCTCGCGGACGAAGAAGCGATAGAGCTTCGCGGCCACGAATTCACCGGTGACCGGCTGCTTCAGGATGGTGTCGATGATGTCGCCGCCGTCGAGCGGCCCCTTCGTCGAGAGAAACGTCTTCTCGCTGAAGTCGTGCTGCGCGGCGTCGAATTTGAAGGTGAGGACGTCGTTGGTCCAGCCGGTGAACGCCCGCGCCGCTTCGCGAACGTCGTGCTCGCTGTAATTGCCGACGCCCATCGTGAACAGCTCGAGCAGCTCGCGTCCGAAGTTCTCGTTCGGATGCGCCTTCACGTTCTCGCCGTTGTCGAGATACACCAGCATCGCCGGATCTTTGAGGATGCCGACGAGCAGGTCCTGCAGGCGCCCCGACGCGTTGGCGCGGAACATCAGGTTCTGCCGCAGCATCATCCGGTAGTCGCGCACCTTGTTCTCGCCGGTGGCGAAGTGGCCGTGCCAGAAGAGCGTCAGCTTCTCCTCGAGCGGACGCGGCGTGGCCAGCATGCGGTTGGCCCACCACAATCCGAGACGCTGCGTTTCGATCTGATTGGCGGTCAGGCTGTAGAAGAACTTGTCGACGACCGGCTGCAGTCGCCGCTGCGTACCCACCGGCAGCAGCTTCTCGCCCAGCCCTTCACCATGCTCGCGCGCCAGCCGCACCGCTTCAGCGCGGCTTGGCGGAAACGGATCCATGCCGGGATCCCAGATGCCGGATTCATCGAACGGTGAGAGCGTGCTGGCGATCGATTCGTAGTCGACGAGGCTGTCGACCGCCTGACGGGGGCTCATCGCGGCGAGCCGCTCGATCTCCGCAGGCGTGGCCCCGAATCCCGCCCGCTCGATCAAGTGCGCGGCCCGGTCATAGCTCCAGTCCGACGCCGCGATCGGCGACAGATCGTTGGCCCACGACGCCGGTCCTGCCGCGACTCGTTCGCCGGCCGTGCGCACGCCCGGCGTGCTCGCGGCAAGCGCGCACGCAACGAGCCCGGCGATGACCAGGGGCCGAATCGGGCGGTGAGGCATGAGCATCCTCGCGCCGCGAATTATACGCTTCGTCGTCGCGTGGGTGGTGATTCGATCAACGCACGCCGGGCCTAGAAACCAGGCCCGGCCTACACTGTCTTTTAGCGCTTAGCGGCAGTGTAGGCCGGGCCTGTCTTGTAGGCCCGGCGCGCATACGTTGAACCCAGCTCGTTATCGCTTAGCGCTTCTAATCTCTTCACGCTGGGCAATTGAACCGCGAAGAAGCGATAAAGGAGGAACGTATCGAGGAGACCGACGCCGACCAGTACGAGAAACGCCAGATTGCTCTCGACCAGCTTCAGATCTTTCAGCAAGGTCGACAATCCAAACGCCACCACCCACGCGTCGAAACTCATGCACACGCGGCGGAACGTCTCAGGCCGGATACGCTGAATCAGATACGCGCCAATCGGCACGCCGACGACGATGCTCGGAAGAATGTATGGAATGAGCGCGGCGCTCTGCAGACTGTAGAGTCCGGCGTAGTAGTAAGCGACCGCCGTAAAAGACGACTCGGCGAGACGAATGAATCCGAGTGCGGCGCGGAAATCCTTCTTCGTCAACCCCTGATTGCTCAACATCACCGCCAGCGGCGGACCCGAGATCGTCGTTACCGAATACAAGACGCCCACTCCGCCGCCGAACGCGAGACCCATCGAGCGCTCTGATTGAATGGGACGACGATAACCTGCCGCCTGAATCAGAATCAGCGGCAGCAGCACGATGAACGTGCCGAATTTGAGCCACCCCGGATTGACGAACGACACCAGCGCCGTGCCGAGCAGCACGCCGGGCGCGAGGCCGATGACGATCGGCAGCACCCGCCGCCACACGCTGGGCAGCGACGCGCGATTGACCCACAGCACGTAGGCGTTGAGCGCCACCTCGATCGGCACCAGCGCCGGGTTGAGCACGCGATTCGTGAGAAACAGCAGCGCGATCGGAACCGTGATCGATGAGAAGCCGTATCCAAGCGCGCCGTTGACGATGGCTGCCCCGAACGTGATCGCTATGAGTGGAAGGGCGGAAGCGAAAGAGTCCATGTTCGAGTCCTGTGTCAGAAGAAGAGCTGAGCCCTGAATGCCAGAGCGTTTTCCGCCGGACGCGGACCGCCTGCGTCGCCGTCGAACACAGTGCGTTCGAAATTGAAGGCGTACTTGAGAAACGGATTGAGGTACCAGTTCACGCCGAAGGTGAACGCGTTTGCGGAGCGGCTCGATCCCGGCGCCGTCAGTCCGAGCGTGAACGCATCGTCATCGACATGAAGCGTGTGATACCGGGCAGCCAGCTGGATCGCACCAACGTGCCCGCCACCGAAGTCGAAGTCATGACGAGGTCGAACCGCGCCGTCCGTCACCGGCTCTCCGGTGATGGCGTACGATGCCGATACTTCCCAGGCCGTGTGACTGATGCGGCTGCTCGCCGCGTCGTGGCGTATCGACTGCGCGGATCGGACGAACTCGCCGAAGACACCAATGGACTTGTAGTAGTAGAACGCTTGCGGAGACACGTGCACGCGATCCCCGTCGGCAGTCGCATCGACGTACGACAGAAACGGCTGAAAGAGCGTGCTGCTTTTGACCACCGGCAACTCCTTCACCGTGCCGGTGGAGCCGGCGATTCCCACGGCGAGTCCGCTCATGGGCGATGATGTGCGGCGGGCCAACGGCCGGATGACGACGCGCCCGGCCAGCTCCTTGTCGTCATTGGTATCGACGTCTGCGCTGGCGAAGTCGCTCACACCGTTCATCACCGCTGCCATGTAACTGACCGTGTGATTGCCGAGATCGCCCAGCACCTCGACACCGATGTCGCGATTCGGAAGCAGCTGCGTGGGAAGCGCTCGTTCCATGAACGTCAACGCGTTTGCCGACATCAGCCGCTCGAGTCCGAGTGGCGTTTTGAACTTTCCGACACGCAGGCGGAACGCTTTCGAGAACACCGTGTCGAAATAGGCGTCCTGCACGACCACCATCCCTCCGGCGAAATCGGGGTTGAAGTAAAACTCGAAGTGCCGCAAGAGACGCCCCTGCAGCATCGGACGGAATCGCCGGATCGCAAACGTGTCGACAATGGCTCCACCGGTGTCGTGGAGCGCGAAGCGGCCGTCGAATTGCGCCAGGACATCGATCTGCAAGCGGTTGTCGCCGTCGTCGCTCTGCACCACGAACAGCGCCGATGGCGATGCGGTCTGGGCGCTCAGCAGGTGCGGCCGCCCCGCCGTCGCGACGATCACCACAAGCTTGACCATGCCCATGCGCCGACCGAAACGTCGCGCGGCCTCCATCAGTTCCGCAGCGCCGCCCGCACGGTGACGCCAATCGTTCGGCCGTCGCCAGGTTGACCGACGTAGAGACCGGTGTTGCCTGGCGCAGCGCTCAGGAGCTCGAAATAGTTTTTGTCGAGCAGATTGCGTGCCCATAGCGAGACGGTCCAGCCATCCGACCAGCGGAAGCCGACGCGTGCATTGAGCAGCGAGTAGCCGTCGACGACGAGATAGCGCGACGCGCTGGCGCTCGAGGAGAAGGACGACCGGTGGCTCACATCCAACGCACCGAAGACCTGGCCAGAGCGACTGAGCAACGTCGCCGGACTGGAGTATTCCGCACCCGCCGACGACGCCCATTTCGAGATGCCCGGAAGCACCGAGCCGGACACGTCCTTGACCTGCGGACCGCCTGTGTCTTCGAGCGGCGGCGGCGCGTCGGGGAACGAGATGTATCGGCCGTCGTTGTAGGCGCCAGACACGTAGAAGTACACATGCCGGTTCAACCGCGCGGTCGTATCGAACTCGGCACCACGGACGCGCACCTTCTCAGCGTTCGCCAGGTAGCCGCGCAGTACACCGACGCTCGCATTCACGACCTGCGCCTGATAGTTCTCGATGTCGGTGTTGAAGACGGTGACGTTCGCGGTGACCCCCCGGAACGGCTCGGTCTTGAGTCCCGCCTCGACGTGATGGACGTCTTCAGGCTTGACCGTCGCCGCCGAGAGCACCGGGCGATCCTGCGCATCGGTCGGCACGCCATTGAGATTGAGACCGACCGACTTGAAACCGGTCGCATAGGTCGCATAGCTGTTGACGGTCGGCGTGAACCGATACGCGACCGTCAACTGACCTGACAGGTTCGTGTCGTCGACGTCGGCCGCGTACGACTGCGGTGCGAGCACCGATCGCTGCAGCGCGATGAGCGCCGGGTCGGTGGTCTGCAGACCGCCAGACACCTGTTGATCGAAGTCGACGCGCTTCTGATCGTAGTTGAAGCGCAGACCGGGCAGCACGCGCAGCCGATCGCTGATCGCCCATTCGAGCTGGCCGAAGGTGGCGGCGCTGACGTTCCGGTACTTCACGTACTGATTGAAGCCGTAGCCATCGAGGAGACCCGGCGTCGCCGCGGCAGCACTCGGCGCAAGGAGGAATCGTGCGGCAGCGCTGCCGTGCTCCTGCGTGAATGACGGGTCGGAGTCGATGCCCTGCTGAAATACGAACCCGCCGAGAACGATGTTGGCGCGCCGCGAGATCTCGCCGGCGTAGCGGACCTCGTGTGTCCACTGGCGCTGCTTCGACGGTGCCGCCGACACGGTGGTTACCGACAAGCCGATGAAATCGCGGTCGCTTGACGGGTCCCAGTTCCAGTAGCGCCAGCCGGATGTCGAGGTGAAGCGGCCGCGCCAGATCTTCCAGTCGATGTTGACCGACGCGCCGCCAAGATCCTGATCGGCGCGCAGCGCCGTATCGATGTCGGTGACGCGATCGAACGCGTTGAAGCTGGGAGGCGTGTAGTGGAGGTCGGCGGCAATCGCCGCGTATTGCCGGTTCGCCTGGCGCAACGTCGGCGCAACGCCGGCCACGACCTGCGTATAGCCCTCGGGACGCTGTCGCGTCGTATCGACGGCTGTCGTGATCGCGATGGTGTCCGACGGCGCGAACAACACAGTGCCGCGGACGCCGATGTTGTTCAGCGAATTCTGCCGGCTCTGTGTGTGCGTGTTGACGACGAGCCCATCGCGCCGCGTGCCCGAGAACGACAGCCGTCCTGCTACCGTGCTGCTGAACGGACCGGAGATCGATCCCTTGGCCTGCACGTAGTCGTAGTTGCCGTAGTTCACCTCGAACTCGGACTCGGGCGCGAACGTCGGCTTGCGAGTGGTGACATTGAGCGCGCCAGCCGTGGTGTTCTTGCCGAAGAGCGTGCCTTGCGGACCACGCAGCACTTCGATGCGCTCCACATCGATGAAGTCGAGCGCCGCCGCCGCCGGCCGCGAGTAGAACACGCCGTCGATGTAGAGGCCCACGCCCGGCTCGATACCATCGTTGGTCAGGCCGAACGGCGCGCCGAGGCCGCGGATGTTGATCGCCGAGTTGCGCGGGTTGGTCGAGTAGAACTGCACGGTCGGAATCATTTCCTTCAGACGATTTACGTTGAAGGCACCCGCCTTGGCCGCCAGCTCTCCGCTGACGACGGAGACGGGAATTGGCACTTCCTGCACCGTCTCCTCGATCCGACGCGCGGTCACGACCACGGCTTCGGTCAGCCGTGCGGGCAGCAGTGTCGCATCGAGTGTGGACACCTGCCCGGCGTCGATCACCACGCGCCGAGTGAACGTGTCGAACCCGTCGAGGCTGACATCGATTCGGTACGGTCCCGGAGCAAGGTCGGTGACCTGATACGCGCCGCGCTCGTCGCTGAACGCCTCGAGCGGTTCGCTCGCCGACTCGCGAAGCACTTTGATGGCGGCCCCGGGCACTGCCCCACCCGAGCCGTCGCGAACGACGCCGGCGAGGCGTCCCGATGCTTGCGCGAGCAGGGTGGTGGGCGCGAGGAACGAGATGACGAGCGCGAGGAGCGCGCCGGAAAGACCATAAAGCCTATAAGATATATAGACTTTTGGCGATGCCAGCGCGGTGCCGAGATCCGCGCGGTCAGCGTCAGCTACTTGCGCGCCGCCCGACGCGAGGCGCGACGCCCGGCGCGAGCGACTTGGGCGTGGAGCGACACCAGACTCGTGTTGTCGAGAATCTTCGCCGTGGCGTCCCTGACGTCCTTCATCGCCAGACGGATGCCGCACGTCTCCTCGTCGATGCACTCCTCGCACTTGACGTAGGCGGTCTGGCTGACGCACGGAATCAGTGCCAGCGGGCCGTCGAGGATGCGAATCACCTGCCCAAGCGTGATCTGCGACGGATCGCGGCTCAGGAAGTAGCCGCCGCCTTTGCCCTTCTTGCTGTGCAGCAGGCCGTGTCTCTTGAGGTCGAGGAGAATCGCCTCTAGGAACTTCTTCGGCATCCGATGCCGGTCGGCCAACTCGGAGATGAGCATCGGCCCGCGGTCCATCTCCTCGGCCAGTACGAGCAGGGCCTTCAACCCGTACTTCGACTTCCTGGTCAGCATCAGCTATCAGTCTATAGCGTTTGTCGAGTAACCCCATGAAACCCCTCCGCCTGCGCGCGAACGCGTGGCGCAACAGCTGTGGTTGGCGGTCGCCGATCGACCAGCGAGGAGAGGAGGAAATCTAGGAAGGAGGCTGCTCTCAGCTGCCGGTCGTCGGCTGTTTACATGCGCATCGACATGCGCAGGCGCAACAGGGACAACAGCGGCAATGAGAGAAATACGTCACGATTGAGTTCCCAACAGTCTGCCTGCTCTATAGGGTGTATGTCAAGGACGCATCACGAGGCACGGCACCCTACGGTGGAGGGAAGCGCGCCGCCAAGTACTTGAGAAGAGAGGCCCTTCGATCGCTCTCGACTCTGGCGCCCCACTGCACCATCTTGTCGATCGTGCGCCCCCAGCCAGCCTCCGAGAGCCGCTGCTGCTCGACGAGATCGTCACTGTGGCACACGCGGCACGCCGCCTGATACACCGCGTCGCCATCAGTGGAATCGTGTGAAGCCGCGAGCGGAGGAGCAGGCTGTGTTGACGCGCCGCTCGTGGTGGTGGTGGTCTCGACGCGAATCTGGTCCGGCGCATTCCAAAGATAGCCCGACGGATTCCATCCAGGCGTGAGCGGCTGCGCATTCCCGCGCGTGTCCGTGGCCCGCGAACGAATGTCGTAGGTCCGTCGATCGACGAGCGCCGCCTCATACTCGAATCGTCGCCATGCGTACTTGACCTGCGGCCCAATCACGCGCGCAGGTTTCCACGACGTACCGCCGTCGATTGAGATGTCGACCCGAGCGATATCGGTCTCGCCTGCCCAGGCGTAACCGGAGATCATCGACGGTCCGGGATTCACGATCGCGCCATCGAGTGGCCGCGTGATCAGCGACTTGACGACGAGTCCCATCAGCGGCGTCATCTCGCGCGCATTGACCACCGAGCCAGGCGCGACCGCCGTTTGTGGATACCGATACGCGTTCGCCACCCAGAACCCGTCATGCTCGCCGGTCGCCACCGTGAGCCGGTTCAACCACTTCAGCGAGTACGCGCCTTCCCACCCGGGCACGATCATTCGGAGCGGAGCACCGTTCAGCGGCGGAATGGCACCATCGTTCATCGTGTGAGCGATGAGCGTGTCGGGATGCATCGCCTTTGCAATCGGCAGTTGGCGAACAAAGGGAGGCTGTGTGCCAAACGGTCGATCGGCGCCGCTCATCCAGACGTGCGTGGCGCCAGCTCGAATGCCAGCACGCTTCAACAGATCGGCCAGACGTACGCCGGTCCATCGAGCCGTTCCTACCGCACCCTTCCGCCACTGAATCCCCGCCACCGGCGGATCGAAGAATGCGCGCCCATTCCCCGCGCACTCCATCGTCGCGGTGACCGTCGCGCGCGGCATGCGCCGCAGCTCTGCGAGCGAGATCACGACAGAGCCTGCGATTTCGCCGTCGAACGCGAGCGTCCAGGTCGCCTCATCGATCTGAGGAACGATCATGTGACTGCGGACGAAGAACGATGGAGCCGGCGTCAGAAATGAATCGAGCAGGGCGACCGGCGTTTCGAGATCGGCCGGACGTGCCGATCGCGAGATGAGTCGCGGATCTTTCGCGATGGCGCTCTGAGCTCGGGCCCATCGCGGAAGGCAGGCGACGAGCCCGAATTGCGCAGCAGCAGCAATGAGCTCGCGTCTAGTCATTCATTTCTTCTGAATCGGCGGCGGCAGCGGCGCCGGATCGATGTAGCCGCGCGTGCCATCGGGACGAATCGGACCAGGGCCGAACCCGAGATTCGCCGCATCGACGTTGTTCTCGCTGCACGCGTACTCCTGAATCTCCTCGTCTGGCTTGCCGAGCACCCACGTGCGCGAATAAGTGAACGGCTTGGTGTAGAACTTGGGATCCTCGATCAGCGTCTCGACGTGAATGTGATCCGCGTCGGGCCGTGTCCAGCGTTCGACGACGTGCAGCGCATCGCTGTGCGGGTTGGCGTTCTCGTCGATCCACACCTTCTCGTCCTTGAACCCGATCGAGTCGATCACGAGCGTGTCGCCTTCCCACTTGCCGAGCTCTTCGCCGAAGAACGAGGGATCGGGATCGTCCGAATGTTTGCGCTTCGGATCGATTGGGATCAGACGGAAGTAGCTGTACCAGTAGAGAAACGCGATCTTGTTCTGACCCTGCAGGACTTCGAACGGCAGTCCGCTGGCGTTGTGTCGCGGGATACCGCCGATGATGCAAAGGCTCTCGGGATCGATCGTCGCCGTGAGGTTGTGTTTGAGCGCGGCCTCTCCTGCCGGGGTGAGTGGCAGCTTCCATCCGGGGAGGTCCTTGCCGATGTTGCCGCCCGGCTTCGTGTCGGTCGTGCCCTTCCAGTAGCCGCTGAAGTCGGGCTTGCCGTTCGCCATGCGAGGCGTCGGACGGTTGGATTTGAAGTCCCGAACCGTCAGGCCTTGTCCAAACGCAACGCTCGAGACAACGAGGACAATCGCAACGATGAGTGCGGCGGGTCTATAAAGCAAGACCCGCCCTACGACAGTCCTCATTGCGGGCCTCCGTCTCCGGCGGACGCGCCCGACACGATGCGGCCATCCCCCAGCGTGACGCGCCGAGCGTCGACCATGGTCGAGCCGTTCTTGGCGCGATAGCCGTCGACGACGATGGTGTCGCCCAGCTTCAAATCGCCGCGCTTCCAGCCGCGCCGCGACAGGGCGCCAGGCGCCCCCGATTCGCAGGTCCAGCGCACGACGTTGCCGCTCTCGTCCTTCACATCGATGTAGAAGTAGATGTGTGGGTTGGTCCATTCCACTTTCGCCAGCGTGCCGTTGAGCCGTATGGCCTTGCTGGCGTCGAACTCCGCCGCAAACGAATGGTGCGCCAGCAGGGGCGCACTGCTCGACAGGGCCAGGATCCCCGCAGCCAGAATGAGCGTCTTCATGGGAGGTAGTTCTATCATGCCCGACGGTTGGGTTTTGCCTTGGCCCGGGGGCCAAGAGTAGAATGAGAGGTCTCGTGAAGCCGCGAACCTGTTGTCCCTGCGTGTGTTGTTGTACCAGGACCGCTATGGTCCCCGCGGCAACGGTCCGGCTGTTTGGGTGAGAACCAGAAAGAACCCAACGACACGCTAAAGAGAGATCGAAGCCCGGGGGCCTAAAGGCTCTCGGGCTTTTGTGTTTTTTATGGCTACTGCGATAGAACCGACGCCGACGCTTCGTCTCGATCACCTTCGCGCCCTGGAAGCCGAGAGCATCCACATCCTGCGCGAGGTGGTGGCCGAGTTCGAGCGTCCGGTGATGCTCTACTCGATCGGCAAGGACTCGTCGGTGCTCCTGCGCCTTGCGCAGAAGGCCTTCTATCCGGGCCCGATCCCGTTCCCATTGCTCCACGTCGACACCACCTACAAGTTCCGAGAGATGATCCAGTTCCGCGACGAGATGGCCAAAGCCGTTGGCGCGCGGCTCATCGTCCACACCAATCAGGAAGCGATCGCCGATGGCACGCAGCCATTCAAGGTGGGCACGCAGCGCTGCTGCGGTCTGCTGAAGACCAAGGCGCTGCTCGACGGTCTGCAGGCGGGCAACTTCGACGCCGCGATCGGCGGCGCACGTCGAGACGAGGAGCGCTCGCGCGCGAAGGAGCGCATCTTCTCGGTGCGCGATCCGAACGGACAGTGGGATCCCAAGCGCCAGCGTCCGGAGCTCTGGACGCTGCTCAACGCGAAGCTCCGTCCAGGGGAAAGCATCCGCGTCTTCCCGCTCTCGAATTGGACCGAGATCGACGTGTGGCACTACATCCACGTCGAGAAGATCCCGATCGTGCCGATGTACTACGCCAAGGAACGCGAGGTCATCGTCCGCGGCAACTCGCTCATCGTCCAGGAGCAGCCATTCGTCGTGACGATGCCGGGCGAGAAGCCGCAGCTGGTGAAGTGCCGCATGCGATCGCTCGGCTGCTCGCCGTGCACTGGAGCGATCCGCTCAGAGGCGGACACCATTCCGAAAATCATCGAGGAGCTGATCGCGACGAGGCAATCCGAGCGCCAGCTGCGCATCATCGACCACGACCAGGATGGGTCGATGGAACTGAAGAAGCGCGAAGGCTACTTCTGATGGCCGGAGAAGGCAGCGGACTGCTTCGGATCTGCACCGCCGGTTCAGTGGATGATGGGAAGAGTACGCTCATTGGCCGGCTCCTCTACGACTCACAGTCGGTGTATGAGGACCAGGTGCACTCGGTCACGAAAGCGTCGAAGAACCGGAACGCGGGGCCGATCGACTTCTCGCTGTTCACCGACGGCCTGCGCGCCGAGCGCGAGCAGGGGATCACGATCGACGTCGCCTATCGCTACTTCGCCACGGCGCGACGAAAGTTCATCCTCGCCGACACGCCTGGCCACGAGCAGTACACGCGCAACATGGCGACGGGTGCATCGACCGCCGACGTCGCCATCCTGCTCGTCGACGCGCGAAATGGCGTGCGCACACAGTCCAAGCGCCACGCCCGCATCGCCCGTTTGCTCGGCATCACCGACTTCGTGCTCGCTATCAACAAGATGGATCTCGTCGACTACGACCGCGACGTCTTCGAGAAGATCCAGGACGACTTCGACAGCTCGTTGACGGGGGCCTCGGTGCACGCCATCCCGATGAGTGCGCTGCACGGCGACAACGTGATCACGCGCAGCGATCGCACCCCCTATTTCGACGGCCTGCCGCTGCTCGAATACCTCGAAACCGTAGGCGTGCACCGCGATGCGACGAAGGGGTCGTTCCGCTTCCCGATTCAGATGGTGGTGCGGCCCGACGACGTGTTCCGCGGCTATGCCGGTCAGATCGTGTCGGGGACGGTGCGCCCTGGCGATCGCGTCACCGCGTGGCCGTCCGGACGCAGCGCCCGCGTCAAGCGCATCGTGACCTACGACGGCGATCAGCATCTGGCGTTCGCGCCGATGTCGGTGACGCTGACGCTGGACGATGAAATCGACATCAGCCGCGGCGACGTGTTGACGACCGAACCGCCGCAGGTCGGGCAGCGCTTCGAGGCCGAGGTCGTGTGGATGGATGAACGGCCGCTCGATCCCGGCCGGCTGTATCTGCTGAAGCACGGCACGCGAACGGTGACCGCGGAAATCAACCACGGGATGGTGCTGAATCAGATCAGCACGGTGCAGGTGTCGACGGCGCGTCCGCTCGTCTTCGACCGCTATCGCGAGAGCCGCGCCACCGGCAGCTTCATCCTCATCGATGCAGGCACACACTTCACCTGCGGCGCCGGCATGATCACCGAGCCGCTGGGCGTGACCCACGCGGCGCACGACGCGCCCCTGAGTGTCGCGGAACGGATTGCCCATCTGGCGAGGCGCGCAGAGTCGGATCACGAGGCGGCGGAAGCGGTACGGAAAGCGTTGGAGGAGCTGCTGACGTGACGATCGAACACACTCGAACCGTGATCGAGATCGCGCTCGCCGACGCCGAGCTCCCCTGCATCACGTCGAGCTTTCAGGCCGAGTGCGTGGTGATGACGCACATGATTCGCGAGGTACGGCCGGACATCCCGGTGCTGTTTCTCGACACGTTTCATCATTTCAGCCAGACGCTGACGTATCGCGATGAGCTGACCACCAAGTGGGGCCTCCATTTGATCAATCTGCGCGCGAAGTCGCCGCAGGTGGGCCTGTGGCAGGTCGAGAGCACCGAGGCGTGCTGCAAGCGCCACAAAGTGGAGCCGCTCTTTTCTGCGCTCGAAGAGTACGACACCTGGTTCACGGCGCTGCGCCGCGATCAGTCGCCGTCGCGGGCCAACGTCAAGGAGAGCGAGCCGTTCAAGCTGGCGAGCGGCAAGACGATCACGCGCGTGGCGCCGATCGCGGCCTGGACCGCCCGCGACGTGTGGGCCTACGCCAAGGCGCACGAGATTCCGCTGCTGCCGCTTTACGATCTGGGCTACACGAGCATCGGCTGCGAGCCGTGCACGGAGCTGCCGCCCGATCCCGACAACCCGCGGTCAGGCCGATGGCAGGGACAGAAGCTCGAATGTGGGATCCATATTCAAGCTAAATAGGACGGTTCGGGGTTCGACGTTCGACGTTCGGAGTTCGGTGGCGTTCCGGTTCGAAGTTCTCCGTTCAGAGTTGGCCCAGTCAGGCGCGCGAGGGGAGGGGATGCACGCCTGCCTGGGAACGCAGAACGGAGAACCACGAACAGGAACGCGAATCTCGAACGTCGAACCTCGAACCTCGAACCTCGAACTTGGAACTTCTAGATCGCGTCGAGATCCGATCGCCTTCGCCGATCGAAGCTCGATCGCGCCGTCTTGCGCCGATCCGGACGCTTCCGGCGCTCGTCGACCATCGAGATCTTGTAGCCGTTGTCGAGCAGGAAGCGCTCGTATTCGGACTGATGCCGCATCAGGGCCATGGCGTCGGGGAAGACAGACGACGTCGACCATGCCAGCGGCCCGCATACTCTGAACTCGAGGACTTGCTCGCCAACGATGCTGGTTTCCCAGCGGACGCTACCGAGATGGCTCGTAAACAGTCTGACGACAGGGTCCATATCGAGAGGCACTGTCGTCTTCTCTATTCAAACGTAGGGCCAGCTAGTCTCTTCGTGTGATTGAGGCGTTTGCGGCGGGGCGGTCGCTCGAAAGGTTTCAGAAGGGCAGACGTTTTTCGGCTATCCCACGGTCTCTAGGGAAAAACCCTCATCAGGTCCGCGCTGGAGCTTGCGGGGCGGTCGGTGCCGGCGCGAGCGGCCAATACCCGAAGCAGGCGGCGTAGAAGACGAGGAAGGGGAACGTCACGCTGAGGAGGGCGTTCACCAGCCAAATCTCATACTCGTACCCTGGTGCCCCCGACGGCAGCGGCATGCTCGCAATTGCAGGTGCCAGCGCGCCGTATAGGTTGGCGAGCGCCACCCCAATCACGATGGCGGCCGCTGCGTTGAGCACGCCCTTGAGCGGCTGCGTCTTGCCAACGAAGAGCGAGTTCTGCAGCATGTTGAGCACGATGATCGACCCGAAGATGACCGGGGCGGTCACCCTCGTCAGCACGATCATCGGATCCAGGCCCATGAGGCCAAGGGTGACCCACATCACGACCGCGGCGCCGGCCACGGCAATAGCCAACCACACCAAACCGAGCACCGGCTGCTTCATCAGCGCCGCCGATCGCGTGAGCGGCCACAGATCGAAGCAGAGCACCAGGAACATCACCGCCAGGGCGGTGACGTCGAACACGAGCGCGACGACGCCGTTGAACAGCCCGTGCGGCGCCGACGCGAGATACACCGGCGCGCCCTGCAGGAAGTCGTAGTTGAAGAAGATGCGGAACGCGGCGTAGGTGATCGCATACGCGGCGACGAGCAGCGCCAGCCCCGCCGCGAGCGGGTGCTTGAGCACGCTGGTAAACGGCCATCCCCCGAACATGATCGCAAGATAGAACGCGGTCGGCACTACCACGACCGCGTAGTGCGAGGGAATCGGACCAGGCGGACGAACGCCCTCACCGACGAGGCTCAGTGCAATCGGCATCACCACGATGGCGATCACCACCGCCGTCAGCGTCAGCACAATTCCCTTGATCGGCTGACGCAGTGTGCTGGCGAATGACGGATTCGCGCCCCACAGCACGACCATCACGATCTGCATCGGGATCAGGCCGAGCATGAAGAACGACACCGAGCCCGTGAAGGACGCGAAGTCGAAGAGCGCGATGAAACCGAGCGCGATGGCGATGACCACCGCGCTCGAAACGACGCCGAGCAGTGGCTGGCGCATGCCTATTTCGTGCCTTTCAGCTCCTCGTAGATGATCGCGAAGTTACCGCCCGGACCGCCGCGGCCGCCCGGGGCGATATTGTAGCCCTTGAATTTCGCGGGCAGCGTCAACGTCTTCAGCGCTTCTTCAGCCGACTTGCCGCCCTTCATCGACTCGCGCGCGTGGGCCAGATACAGTCGGTTGAACTCGCCGTAGTCGACGAAGTCCTGCCACGTCGTGGTCATGGTGGTGTGGCCGTTGATCACGGTGTCGACGTTCTTGATGCCTTTCGCCGCCTTGGTCAGGGTGTCGGGATAGGCGACGCCGCTGCCGCCATTGTTGCGATCGATGAGCGGCTGGCCCTTGTTGGCGAACGCGTCGCCGGCGTGCATCACCCGCAGGTTCTTGAACACGACGAACGCATCGCCGTTGGTGTGGGCCGGTCCGAAGTAATAGAGATCGATCTGGTCCTTGCCCTTGAGCAGCGACGTCTTGTCCTTGAAGGTGTGATCCGGCAAGCCGTTCTTGTTCGCTTCCTCCTGGAACACGTCCATCTTCTTCATGTTCGCGGCCGTGTTGTCCTGGACGATGATGTCGACGCTGGCGGGAAAGAACTGGTTGCTGCCGGTGTGATCGCCGTGCGTGTGGGTGTTGATGATCGTGGTGATCGGCTTGTCGGTGACCGACTTGATCTGATCGAGGATCGCCTGGCCGTTGTTGGCCAGCTTGGTGTCGACGACCACGACGCCGCTCTGCGCGACGTAGACCGCGGTGTTTCCACCTTGACCCTGAATCATGTAGAGGTTGTCTTTGACTTTCTCGATCTTCTGCACCGGCGGGAAGCCCGGTCCGCGACCACCTCCGCCGCGGCCGCCCTCGCGTCCCTGCGCGCCTTCACGCCCGCGTTCCTGCGCGCTCAACATTCCCGCCGTCACCACGCCGGCCAGTACGATGACTCCTAGCACGATCGTGCGTCGCATGTAGCCTCCCTAGTGAACTGTCGTTCTCGGTTCGATGTTCGATGTTCGAGGTTCGAGGTTCGACGTTCCGCGGTTCGGAGTTCGAACGCAGAACATCGAACCCGGAACACAGCGAACGTCGAACATCGAACGTCGAACCCGGAACAACATCAGATCATTTTGCAAAATGTATCTTGTCGCTCATCCCGTCTTCCCACGAGCTCCACCCCGAGGTCATACCGTATGGCGCGCGCTCGAGCACGGCCTCGATTTCATGGAGCAGCCCCTTCTCCACCTTGAACAGCTCCGCGATCTCCCACGTCCACGGTTCCACCGGACCAGCGGTCATGTCGCGGCCGGCGGGCGTCTTGAAATGACGCGACGCACCCGCGTCGTGATCGAAGAACGCAAACGCGAGCACGAGGCCGCGTTCCTCGTCGACGGCGACGTAGCGGCGATCGCGAATGCGGCTGACGAAGTGCAGCATCCCTGATTCGAACTGCTCGCGACACGACCACATGCCCGAGTATCCCGTCGCGGTCTTCGGATCGGGCTTCGGACCACCGTCGCGACTCGGGGCGTTCGTGGACTGCCCGCCGTTCTCGATGCGATTGCAGTCGTCCGCGAACGGATATTTCCCCTTGCCGTCGTTGAGCTGCATGCCGCTGAAATACATGTTCGCCGTGCGTACGAGATCCGCACGCGACGCGCGGTCGGCCTTCGGCGTCTCGCGGAAAAATGCCTCGCGCGGCTTGCCTCGCGCTTCGAGGTTTTTCGCGCCGCCTTCGCTGTGCGCGAGGAGCGTTTCGATCTCGGTGAGGCTGCGGTTGTCGACCTTCAGCCGCACGGCAACGATCATCGGCAGCGCAGAGCGAGGCGGCCCGCCTCGCCCCACCGGCGACAGCTCTTCACGCATCGTCGCGAACGTGACGATCTGTCCCGCGGTCACGTCAGCGATGTGAAGCTTGTACGTGCCCTTGCCTCGCACCGAGTTCCAGAACCCATCGCCCGGCAGCAGCCGCTGGCCGTTCTCGGTGTACTTGAAGGCGCTCGCGAGCGGCAGACGCTTCGGATCGTGCGCGGCGAGCGCATCGAGATAGGTGTCGGCGATGCCTTCGAGGCACGCACGATCGCATGTGGCTTGAGCGCTGGCAGGCCGGTCCGCAAAGCCACACGCCACGAACGCCGCGATCAGCAGCAGGCAGCGAGTCCTCATCAGGCTCCCGACCCCTCGACGTTGAACTGCTTTTTGAGTCCTTGCCAATGCGTGTAGTAATCGCGTTCGAGCAGATCGGTCTCGAGCGCAAACTTCGTCGGACGGATCGGCAGCTGCGTCTCGAACAGAAAGACCAGCGTGTTATCGAGGTACATCGGCTTGAGCTCGGCGTCGCGTCCTCGTTGATACGCAGCGGCATCCGGGCCATGCCCCGACATGCAGTTGTGCAGGCTGGCGCTGCCGGGACCGAAGCCGTCGGCCTTACCGATGTACTCACCCGAGATGAGCCCAAGAAACTCGCTCGCGACGTTGCGATGGAATGGCGGCGGCCGGAATGTGTGCTCGGCGACGGTCCACCGCGGAGGGAAGCATCCGAGCTCGACGTTCGATGTGCCCGGCACACCCGTCGGCGAGGCGAGCACGCAGTAGATCGACGGATCGGGATGATCGAAGGTCACCGTATTGATGCACTGAAACTTGTAGAGGTCGTAGCGGAACGGCACGTAGTTGCCGCGCCAGGCGACGATGTCGAGCGGCGAGTGATCGATCTCGGCCTCCCACATCCCACCGCCGTACTTCGCGACGACGCGGAAGTCGCCCTCGCGATCTTCGTAGGCGGCTTCCGGCGCCTGGAAATCGCGGGCGTTGGCGAGACCAAAAGTGCCGATCGGTCCGAGGTCGGGAAGACGCAGATGCTGGCCGTAGTTCTCGAGCATGTAGCCGCGCCCGGATCCGTCTGGGAACTCGACGCGGAACTTGATGCCGCGCGGGATGAGGCACACGTGGCCTGATGGCACGTCGAGAATGCCAAGCTCGGTGTGGACGCCCAACGTGCCCTGCTGCGGGACGATCAACAACTCGCCATCAGCGTCGTAGAAGAACCGATCGCGCATCGATCGATTCGCGGCGTAGATGTGAATGGCGGCGCCCGATTGCGTGGCCGGATCGCCGTTTCCGCCAAGCGTGACGATGCCATCGACGAAGTCGGTCGCGGCCGTTGGGATCGGGATCGGACGCCAGCGAAGCTGGTTTGGCGTCGGCGGCACTTCGTTGAACGGCCCGCTGCGGACGAGCCGCGATTCCATCGGCCGAAACGGTTTGTGGACCGCTGACGGGCGGATGCGATATGTCCAGCTCGACCGGCTGATCCCACGGGGTGCCGTGAACGCTGTGCCGTTCAGCTCTTCGACGTAGAGTCCGAACGGCGGTTTCTGCGGGGTGTTCTGGTCGCGAGGCAGCGCGCCGGCTATCGCCTCCGACCCAAATTCATTCCCAAATCCCTGCAGATACGTGCGTTCCGTGGTCGCCATGCCGGACTGTAGGCTATCCCCGCGCATGCAGCAGGTCAAATGTCCATCGCACGGCTGAGTCGCGCATCGCAACGCCGTGCTGCAGCGGCCCGGTGATTGCTACATCTGCGGCAAGACCGCGTGATTCGCTGAAACGTCACACAAAAGCGGACCGGAAGACTTCAGTAAGTCGGGATTTAGTCTCTCTGTCCGCGGACTGTGCGGCGGTCGCGTCCCCCCGGACCAGGCACAAACCCGGCGGATCAGCGGCGGTCGTAGGGGACCTGTAGTCGTTGAGTGCAAGCCGCCATCAACCATCGATGACTAATGCCGACCGTCCGGTCATCCGGATGTTCACCTGCGAGAACGACACGGTCCGTTGGGAAACGAGGATTGTCGACGGACGCGGACTCGAGCTCAAGGTGTTCGGGCCGGGCGAACTGCGAAGGGACTATTCGTTCGCGGACGCGATGTCGCTGGTCGAGTATCAGGTGCAGTACGAGCGGCAGCTGCTGTTGAACGGCTACAGCGTCCTGCCGCATAGCGACCGTCGCGGCGGCTACGACCGCCGGCGTCGGCCGAGGACTACAGAAGATCGTCGTCGCGCGTGAGAAGGATGCAATGCTTCAGATCGTAGCCAAGAACGATGCCCCCGTACGCCGCCTCACGCTGGCGCGGCGGCATATCGAAACCGCCATCGCCCACATCAACGACGTCGCGCAGAGTCGGATTCCGTTGACGACGGCCGATCTCGCACCCGGTGTCGACGAACTTCGCCTCATCGTGCGCGCCCTCGCCGACATTAGAGAAGCGCTGAAGTCATCCGATCCCGCTCCAGCCGAACCGTCGCCAACATAACTTCCTCGAACGTCACGCGGTTGCGCCGACGTACTCAGCCTGATTGCGTCATCGCGGCTGTGCGCGCATGATCGAAGCAGTTATGTGTCTGCGTCTTGGATCGGTGTTGACGCTGATCGGTCTGTCACTCGCCTGTGGAACGTCCACCTCGCCCGATTCGTTTGTGCCGATGGGTCCATGGGGCGGCGAGCACGCGTTGCTCACCGTCAACGTCGCGAGCGCGGCGATCGAGTTCGATTGCGCGCACGGGACGCTGCCGGTGCCGATCACACTCACCCGTGGCGACTTCGATGTCGCAGGAGAGTTCGTTCAAGAGCATGGTGGACCGATTCGCGTCGATGAACCCATCGTTCGCCAGCCGGCGCGCTATCGCGGCACGATCGACAAGCAGATGATGACGCTGCGCGTGACGTTGACCAACACGTCTCAGGAGATCGGAACGTTCTCGCTCACGTTCGGCGCCAGCGGGCGCGTCTTCAAGTGTCTCTGACGCTCGTCGCGAGAACCGACTGATGATCTTGATCTCACCGAGAGTCTCATTGAGACTTGCCTTCCCGTGCCAGGTCCCAGGTGATCGTCGTGGTGACGGTGCCGGTGCCTCGCGACCCGGTTCCCTTTTTCACCTCGGTCTTCGACCCGCGAAGATGATTGGGATCCTCGATCTTGCCGTCGACCCCCAGCGGCCCGCCGAGGAGTAATTGCGCATCAGAGTCTCGACAGCCAGTGTTGCGATTGCACATTTGCACGTGCGCCTTCCCCTCCTTCGTGAAGATCGTACTCACTCGGATCGCATACACGCCGCTGCTCGGATAGATGACTTCAACGGTGGCTTCAGCTGAGTCTGTAAACGCTCCGTCAATCGTGTTGGTGGCTTGACTGATCAGTGTGACCCCTCCGCCCCCGGTGGCGGCCTTTTGCCTGAACCTCTTCAGGTCATGCACTTCGCTGTAGCCATAGGCCCACCCCTTGCCATTCTTCAGTTCGACCGTGACCCCTGACGCCGAGGAGCTCGACCAGGTCAGGAGCTCGCTATCACCGTCGTCTCCCGTGTTCGTGCTGGTGAGGCTGATCCTTCCGCTCCAGTCGGTGCCCAGGCCGGCAGACCAGGTCCCTTCCGACACTCCAGCGCGCGATGTGGCGCTTACGAGGAAGCCTGTCCGGTCGACCTTTTGCGTGGGGGCGGTGAACGTGAATTTCATCGGCGCGCCCGTGTCCGATGAGCCCTCTGTGGGGGTCACACTGCCGTCGTTCACGGTCACGCTATTGCGACTTGAAAAGACGCGCGCGCCGAAGAAACGTGCTTTTACGCTTTCGCCAGCTTTCGTCTTGATCTCCGCACTGACGGTCGTCTTACCGCCCAGAACCAGACGCACCGTATCCGACGGTGGAGTGAAGAATGTATTGACGCACCTGTCACGCGTGCGCCAGTCGGCTTGCGCCATTGAATAGAAGACGCCGCCCCAGAACGTGAGCGCTGTCCCGGCCCCGACCGCCTCCGAGTAGCGGCCTCGAGTCGGATCACCCCCGGAAAAGGCGCTGATGCCGGGAGCACTCAGACCGTTGCCGACTGTGAAGGGGATCGTGATGTGCTGCGCGACGTTGGTGCCCGCCGGCGTCGCAATGGCGCCGCTGGCGTCGCGGATGGAACCAGTGACGGTGTATGTGTAGTCGATCTCGGCCTTGACCGGATTGACGAGCCACGCGTCATCGCCGACCTCTCCTTTGTATTTCCCGTCCGCCTTCATTTCTATGTGGAGCCTACTGGTCCCATTGGCTTGCTTGTCGGTGTAATCGAGGCTCAGCGAAAACACGCCGGTTCCTTCAGCAGTACCATCCGCGCTCGGACAGATCTTGATCTGATTGCTGAGCCTGAAGGTGGCGACGATTGTCTTGCCCATCGTCGCCGGAGTGTTCCCGACCGCAGTCAACTTCGACGTTTCGATTCGGCCCTCATAGCCGTCGGGGGCCTTACCGGTTTTCGCGTCTGTCTCGCAGCACCTCGTGATGGCGTAACCCTCTCCTTCTTTGCTGGGGATGAGAACTGGTGCGGTCTGACTCCAGCTTCGAAGGGGACACCCGAGGATCGCAATCGCGACAGCGGCGCACATCAACGCACGTTGTTCGCGTGCGCCCAATGGTTTCATGCGAGTGTACGCGTCATCGACCGGGAGTCGGGCTCAACGGGTCACGCCCCTCATTGAGAGGTGCCTTGCCGTGCTAGGTCCCAGTTCACAGTCCAGGTTTGCGTAGTCGAGTGGTTTCCGGAGGGGAGCACTTTGACATCGCTGATCGCCCCGTGCACTTGGTTGGGATCGGTCGTCTGTCCTGACGGACCACCTCCAGGCGGCAGGCAGTCCTGGACGTAGAAGGCCTGCTCTTGCTGTCGACATCCGCTCTGATGATCGCAACTCTCGTAATGCTGTTTTCCGGGGGGAAAGGGTGGGTATTCCGGACGGACGGAATACGTGCTGCTGGTCTTGTTGACGTTGACGGCAACTGTAGCGCGCCCCGTTCCTTCAGCGAATCCGACGGTGCTGGAGCTGTTGTCGAACGCGTAGCCCTGCCGCGCAATTGGTCGCAGGTTGGTCCCGGTGCTATTTATTTCGCTGTAACCGTTGATTGTTCCGACGCCGTCCTTCACGTCTATCGTGAGCCGCGTCACCTGGTATGAAGACACAGACTGTTGCTCGTCGCTGTATCCGCCTTTGCTTTCGCGCACACACGAAATCTGACCGCTCCAGCCGGTGCCCAGATTCGTTTCCCACGCTTCCCGGGAAATGCCCGCGCGGGATGTCGCGGTCACTTCGAAGGCTGCTTTAATATTGGGGTTACTGGACTTCGTATTCGGTGCCGTGTAGGTGAATGTGAGCGGCGATGCTTCCGTGGACCTCCCCCCCGACGGATTCACGCTGCCGTCTTGAAAGGCATGTGCCTCGAGAAATTTCGCCGGCACGCGTTCTCCGCGTTTGGTCTTGACCTCCCCCTTCACCATCGCCTGCGTACCCAGCGCTGGCCGCACCGTGTTGCTTGGAGGATTGAACGAGATCTTGACGCACTCACCCGATCGCCACTTTTGTTGCGCGATTGAGTAATACACACCAGCCCAATACGCCAGCGCCGTACCGACGGCAAACGCTTCTGACGCGTGACCCTGGGTGGGATCGCCCCCCGCGAACGCATTCACATCGGGCGCGCTGAGACCCAGGCCAACCGCGAACTGGACCGTGATGTGTTGCGCGACGTTGCTTCCTGCGGGCGTGGCGAGTGCGCCGTTCGCTCCGCGGACGGTGCCAGACTGTGTGTAGGTGTAATCGATCTCCGCCTTGACCACGTCATTCAGATACGCGTCGTCGTTCACCTGCCCTTTGTATTTCGCCTTCGCCCGCGACTCGATGTGAGTCGTGCCGGTCCCGCTCGCCTGCGCGTCGGTGTAGTCGACAGTGATGGAGAACGTGCCCTCACCCTCTGCAGTACCGTCTGCCGCCGGACACGTCTTGATCTGATTGCTCATGGTGAAGTGTGAGACGACACGCTTGCCCATCGTCGCCGGTGTGTTGCCGACCGCCGTCTGCGTCGATGTATCGGTGCGACCTTCAAAGCCTGCCGGCGCCTTCTGGCTGCTGTCGGTCCTCGTGATCTCATATCCCTCCCCCGGGCCCGGAATGTGGACCGGCCCGTCGGCGGCGCTGGCTCGAATTGGATACAGGACCCACCCGAGAGCGACGATGACAATCGTCGCGAAGAGAACGATCGTTTTCATTTGCCTTCGAGCCTCAGGGTGTAAGTCGCGTTGGTTGCGTTCCATGGACTTGCCGTAATGCGAACGATAACGTCGTGCGGCCCGCTGCCGGGCAAATCCAGCGACTTCGTCCCACTGCCAGTCGTTGGCGAGCTCAACGGGCTCGAGCAAGCCGAGTAGGTCGCGATCTGAAAATCGGAACCGCCGGGAATCGGCACTGGGCTGCCGAGCGTCACCTGGACCGACGCGGATGTGAAACGAACCGTCAGCCAGTCCTCGACGCCAGCCGCTTCGATCGTGCCGGTCACGAGCATGAAGAGACCTGGTGACACGTTCACGACCTTGTTGCTGGCACTGGCGCACGAATTGGGCATGCCGTCCTGCGAGATCGTGGTCGAGGCCGTGCCGCCAGAGGTCGCAGGTAGAGCATTCGTGTCGAGCGCACTCACTGTGATCGGCGCGGTCTGGGATCCGCTCATCGACAGGCGCAGCGAGTAGAGCGCATTCGCCGGCGCTCCAGCGATGTGTCGCACCTGAATGAAGAGTGTCTTGCTGGTCGCAGACGAGGTGGCCCACGCGACACTCGTTCGTGGCGCATGCGCGGCTCCCGAGTTGACGATCAATTTCTGGGCGGGAGGTGCGCCTTCGCTGACCTCGATCGCGTAGCTTCCGTCGGCGGTGCCGCCGGTCAACGACACGTCGATCACTGCGAATGCCGCTTCACTCGCGTTCATCGTTGCTGTCACGGTGAACCAATCGTGTGTGTCGCTGGCGATATGAAAATTGGCGTCGGCGCTGATGCCTGAACCATTCCTCAGCGGCGGCAATACGCAGGCGATGGTGACCAGGTCGGCGTCACAGCCCGCCGCGACCGGTCCGGAGGGAGGAGTCGTTGTCGTTGTTGCGCTGGCGGGCGCCGCTCCTGCTGCACGCGGCGCGCTCGTCGCCGCTGCGCTTTCACTGATCGCGCCGGTCGCTCCCGTTGCGCCGCCCACCGAAACTCCTCCGACGACGCCCGTGTTCGCTGCGCCGGCTGCATTGCCGGCCGCAGCTGCCGGAGCCGCCCTCAACACTGTCCCCGAGCCTGCCCTGGGTGCCGGTGCCGGTGCCGGTGCTGCTGTCGCGATTGCACCCGCCCGTGCACCCGCCGTGACGCTGGCCGGGGCGCCACTCGCAGGTGCCGCACCCGATAGCGATACACCCGGGCCCTGTACGAGATCCCACGTGCACGCCGCCTGACCTTCCGACCCGAGCGGCTGCATCGCATCGATGCGCTCGGCGATCGGAATCGCACTCGATCCAGTGATGTGCGTACTGGTCGGCACATCGGCGATCGTCGGAAATGGACGCCACTCGTACGCCGGTGTCGCCGTCTGCTGATTGCGCAATTGCGCTGCGCTCAGCGCCGCGGTCGGCTGCCGCACGAGCATCATGCCGCCGGGCGCGTTGAGTTGTCCGTGCCGCACCAGCACCAGGAGCTTCTGATCCGCTTGGCGAACGAAGATCGCCATGCGCACGCCGGGTGCGGATCCCTGGATCTTCCATGTCGCCGCAGGCAGCGTCGCGGATGGCTGCAGCGATCCTGCACCGGTGACCGACCACGTTCCTTGATAGTCGAGCGGCCCTCCATCCGGTGTGCCGGCGAGCGTCCACGTGTGCGTCTGATGATTGACGTAGCCCGGACCCTTGATGTCGATCTCGCAGCCCACCGATCCGGTCCAGATCGGTATTGCGTTCGCGAGCGGCTGCTGCGCCGACACTGGCAACAGCGATGCGCTCACGATCGTGGCGATCAAGGCAATGCGTTTCGTCTCCATGTCATCCACCCACCTACGGGGCTGATACAGTGGAGCTCGCCGAGTTGTTGGTCAGGTTCGGATCAGTCCCACCGCTCGGCAGATCGGCTGTTGCGGCGATGGTTATGGTCGCCGGCGTCAAGTTCGGCGTCATCGCTTTGAAGTTGAACCTGACCTCGGTTCCGGCAGGAAGCTGAGGGATCTCGAGACCGGAGGCGAGCCCGCTGATCGTCGGAGTCACCGGACACATCGGGAAGGGCGGAGCCGCGGGCTGGGGACCACCGCATCCCTCCAGCGTCACTCCGGCGACCGCGGGGATTCTCACCACGACGAAGTGCGCGTCGTCAGGGCCCAGATTGCGAACCGTGACAGCGAACGAGAACGTCGTCACTTTGCTGCCCACCTGCGCGGCGCCCGGAATCGTGACCCTCAGATCTGAATTGCCGGGTGGTGCGACTCCGGTGGTCGCGACCGTTGCCGTGGCGCTGTTGTTCGTCGCAACTGGATCGGTGGTTCCTGTTCGGGGAGCGACGGTCGCGCTCAACGTCTGGGTCCCCGAGCTCGTCGCGATCGCCTGAATCGTGAACGTGACGGAGGGACCCGTCTCGAGCAGGGGGATCGTCACGCCTTGCTCGATCTGCGCGATCGTCAGATTCGCGGGGCACGTGACGCCTCTGGCGTCGGCACACGACACACCAAGCTTCTTCAGTCCGGTCACCGGCGGCATGATGACGATGGCCCCATCGCCGGCAACCGGTCCAAGCGTCTTGACGCTCACGTTGTAAAAGAACGTTGTCCACGAACCCGTTGCGAGCGGTGGCGTCACCGACACTTGAAGATTGCTCTCCAACGGCACAATCGTCGCGTTCACCGTGACGCGGTTGTCCGCTGGATTGGTATCGATCACGCTGGCAGGTGGTGTCGCGCTGGCCGTCAGCGTCAACGCGTTGCCCCCTGCCGCAACGGCTGTGGTGATGGTGAAGCTTGCCGATCCGTTTCCGGGCAACTGTGGAATCGTCCATCCCTGTTGGAGCTCGGATGCCGTTGGACAACGTGACAGTGAACAGGCCACCGTTTGGACCGTGAGGCCGGGCACCGAAGGAAGCGTGACGATCGTGCCATCGCCGGCGCCACTTTCGAGGTTGGAGACTCTGAGCAACAGCGATGCCGTGCCTCCCGCAACCAGACGATTCAATGCCGATCCACTCGGCGATCGCTGCTCCGTTGCTGGAACCGTTGTCTCGACGACCAAGAATGGACGCACGTTGACGGTTGGTGTCGTCACCACTTTGGGAAGCGCGGTGGCCCGCTCAGCCAACGTCTTGTTCGGCGTGATTGCGGCTGTTCCCTTTGTAAGATTCCACGAGCAAGTCTCGGTGACGGGCGAACCCGGCGGTTGCCGTGGACCGATCTGATCGGTTCGCGTTTGCGTGCGCGACCCAGTGAGACTGGAGCGCGTCGCGCCGTCGGCGATATCGATGAATTGGAATCGCCACTCGGTGATGTCGCCAGAGATGGAGGCCGACGAGCCTCGGAGGCCTCCTGTGGCTCTGACCGGTCGCTGCGCGGCGGCGATTCTGATCGTCGTCGTGCCGGTCGGCACGAAGATCGTGATCGACGTGCTGACTCCAGGCGCGCTCGAGGTCCACGACTCGCCGGCGCCGGCCGCGGTCACGCGCGCGGACACCGGTGTCCGGCTGCCGCTGCCACTCAGCGTCCACGTCGCCGGGTAGTCGCGGAAGTCGTTCCGCACCGTCGGCGGCCCGCTGAGCACCCACGTGTGAGTCTGATCGTCCTGATACGCGGGGCCTCGCACGCTGACCACGCACTGCACCTGACCAGACCAGCCATCCGCAGGCGTCTGCGCGAGCGCGGCACGCGTCGATGCGATCGCACTGACGACGAGGAGAACCGCAACGCGAACGATCGGGACGTATCGACGAACACGGCGCATCACGCGTCGATCAGGGCACGCGCATGACGCGCAGGTACAACGTGTAGTTGCCGTACAGCGGACCAGCCGGGTTGAGATCCTTGTCGACCAACGAAATCGCCACCGTACCGGGCGCGAGGCCGTCGGACGCCGGAGTGTTGAGCGCGGTCTCGATCTTGTCTTTCGTGAACGCAACCTGTCGGTCTACCCAGTGCATTCTCGAAAAATCGAACTCCTGCGTGCTTCCGAGGTTCGGCTTCGTGACGTCGATGAAGAGTCCTTGCATGTCCTTCTCGTACGAATCCAACCCGATGATGCGATCCCGGCCGGGATAGAACCGCTGCGCATTCACCGGCAGGCCGTAGCCCTCCAATCGGAAGTCGGATTGAAGCTGTGGCTTGCCGAGAGCCGCGAACGTAGCGGCATCCATCATCTCTTGAAGGCCGTCGTATTGAGCGGCGGTCCCGAATTGATACAGAGGCGTTTCCGCTCCTCTGGTCGCGATCAGGCCAGGGGCCTTCAACCCGTCTCCCGCGTTCGGGTATTTCAGGACCCACTGCTTCCAGAACTCATATCCCCACACGTCGCCGTCGAACTCCCACAACGTCGGACGCACGGCCACGACATCGATGCCGCTTCGCAGCGTGCCTTCCCAGAGCTTGATCGGGAATCGTGTCGCAATCGGTTCCGGAGCCAGCGGCTGATTCGGGCCCCAGCCGGATGGCACGCTGTCGCCGGACCTCAGTCCGCCTGTCGCGCTGCCGTTGCCTGCGCGTACGAAATTCGGCTGGTTGGCGTCGCCATAGATCGCGCCCCTGATCACGTCATTGGTCTTGACGACCCCGCTCTCCCATTTCGTGACTGCCGCAGCCGCATAGATCTCGTCGAGCCATCCGTCGGTATTCAACTGATTGTCGTAGGTCTGGTTGTTGACATGGAAGCCGGCGATGTAGATGGCGTACTTGCTGGAGGTGTTCGTCAGCGTTGCCGTGACGCGAGCGGCCGTCGCCAGATCGTTGATGATGCCGGCGCTGGTTTTCCACAGCGGCATCACAACCCACGTCTGATTGCCGGAGGGCACGTTATCGATATCGAGGACTTGACCGCTTCGACTCGACGTGATTTCCGCTCCGGCTTCGTGAAGGCCCGGTCCAAGAACCAGGTACGACGTCGGCCGGTCTGCTTGATCGGGCCACGTCAAGTTGACGCGACTGCTCTGCGCGCCGGTCGTGACCTTCACCGCGACTTGCGGAGTGATTGGCTTCGGCGGCGTGATCGTCGTGCTTGTCCTGGCGCATTTACCGTCCGAATAGTACGCCGTCACGGAGTACTGATACGTGTTGTGGTAGTCGAGCGCGGTGCTCTGCGAGTACGTCAGCGCGGTGATCGGCGACGGGGTCAGCACACCGAGATCCTGCCGCGCCACCGTATAGCCGGTCGCGCCGCTCATCGCCGGCCACTTGAACGTGACGCCGCCAGGTGTGGTGGTGGCTGCCAATGTTGGTCCAGTCGTCGAACAGACAACCGGATTCTGATTGATCGTCGCGGCGTCAACGGGCCCGAAGCCGCCGGCTGGCAGCCGCGCGCCCGTCGCCAGAGTCGAAGTCGGAGACTCCGCGGGCGCAGCCGGTTGCGGACTCGAGGGTGCGAGGACTTCGCCACGGCGACCCGCCACCGTACCGGCTGGCACGATCACACGGGACAGATCGTCTGACGGTGGCGGTGCCGCTCCTCTCGTGAACTTCCATGTGCAGCTCTCGGTCGTCGTCGATCCGGGTGGCTGACGCCAGCCCGGATTCTGCGGCACGGTTCGCGACGGACTCGTACCCGTGATCGTGATGCTGGTCGCCGCGTCCTCGATCGCGGGGAACGCCCACTCTTGAAACGAGGTCGCGTTGAATGGAGTCTCTTTCCCGTTGGTCGTCGTTCGTCCGGTGATGGCCGAGGGAGCGGTTAACAGGCCGTGCTGCGAGCCGAACTTGACCCGCCCTCGCGCCGGCTCCGAGATCGCGATCGGCGCGCTCACCTCGGGCGCGTTGATCGTCCACGTCTCCGAGGGCCCGTTACCGTTGGCAGCGCCTTGGGCTGATGCGGCTGAGAGCAGCCGCCTGCCGCTGCCGCGCGCGCTCCACACCGCCGGCCACTGCCGGAACACGCCATTCAGCTTCGGCGGTCCGCCCGTGATTCTCCACGTGTGAATCTGCTCTTCTTCATAGTTCGCAGCGCGGCTCGTCAACGTGCACTGCGCCTCGCCGGACCATGGGCCGTCGGGAACTGACAGACCCAGCGTCGGAATGTTAGTGGCGCCAACTGTCACAACTGGAGGTTGAGTCGGCGCCGGCGCTTTTTCTGATACCACCGCGCCACGCCGCCCGGTGGCGTCGGTGGGAACAATCGCCACCGTGCCCGACGCCGAGCCCGTTGGTGGGTTCGACGATGTGCTCGAGGGCGGTGGCGGCGGAAGATTCGATGAGGACGGCGGCAGCGTAATCTGCCACGTACAGCTCTCGCCGACGTTTGAGCCACTTGGCTGCGCGTGCGTCGGGAAGGTTCCGGTCAGATTCGTAAAGGCGTTTCCA